>JAEEGK010003389.1_pt1 | contig 39724 bp, 30 predicted proteins | sample 8958771 | NCBI WGS metagenome assembly JAEEGK01 (sample SAMN16246547, study PRJNA631951) | gut metagenome | biome: gut microbiome; feature: rumen; material: SC-attached | host: Bos | place: Iran: Karaj | collected 2018-10
TTCATAGTCGTTCTGGCAACCAATAAAACCGATTAGGGCAATACTGCAAAAAAATAATTGTTTCATAAGCCTGCTTTGATATAAGTTATTCATAATTCGAGAATATGGGTTAAGAGGCCGAAGCCTCCTGCCTCAGTGAATGATAGTTTTACAGGGTGATGTCACCGTAGAAATAATAATCGCTGTTAAGGTAAATCTGTATTTCGTATTCTCCCGACAGCCATAGTGGCAATTCAATGGATGTTGTGGAAGAAGGAACAACTGTCGAATAGACTACTATCCCATTAGAAATAATACTAATGGAATACTCTGAATGATTACTATCAAAGTAGAGCTCATGATCTTCCTGCCATATAGAAGGGGGTTGGATAGGATACTTGCCAAGTCCGGGCAATACAGGAGTGGGATCGTCGTAACCAACTTCTAGATTAATAATGTTTAATGCATACGAACCTCTAGTTCCAAGTAAGAGGATGGCAGCAAGAATAAATAATACTTTTCTCATAATTTGTTGATTTAAATATTAAACAATAAAAATGACGCTGCAAAGTTACAACCAAAAAAGAATAACTAAACAATAATTGCTGCCCGAATAGTTTACACAGAGTTTCACAATAAAAAAGCACTTGAAAATCAAGCGCTTATAATAGTTACCATATAGTTTCAATCGTTAAGTTATCTTTTCCAGCCTCTTTTTCAGTTCCTTCCCACTTCCTCGTTCTCCAAAAAGCTTTTGCATGATGTCACTGCTGATTCGTGATACGGAAGCTTTTGAAATACCTACCAGCCCTCCCGCATCTTTCATACCGATGTGAAGACGGAACAAAACACAGATTTTGAAATCATAGGAACTGTTCAGAAGATAATTCCTTTGTGAAAGGAATGTGAAGAAACCTGGAAAAACATTCTTCACTAATTCATTCAATTCGCTCCATTCTTCGTCATTAAGTGTCCTGCACGCATAGGCTTTCTTTTGAAGGAGTTGGTAGGTTTCTGATTCATTTAAAAGATTTTCAGCACTTTTTCGAACCAGAAGCTCATTGTTTTTATATTTTTCGTTCTCTTCCTGCAAAATCTCGACTTTCTTTTTATGTTCATCGATTTGAATTTCTAGTTTTGTTTTAAGCGAAGCCATGTCTTCCATATTTGCCTTGAGTGATTGAAGATTATGGAGGTCGAGCTTGGCTAGCTCCAATTCCTTCGTTTTTTCAAGATATCGCTTTATTGCTGCTGCCCTTTTTTTATACCACATATATGTAGAGCCTAAAAGTATGGCTATAATACAAATGATAACGAAATACAATCTGCTATTTTCAGCTTTTCTTTGGACTGCCTTTCGATGTTCTTGAAGTGCCATCTTTTGGTGATGACTATAGTCGTAAAGAGCTTTTGCCTGTTCCACCTCTTTGGTTGCCATTTGAGCATAGACGGAGTCGTTCATGTCATAACCGTAAATGGCGTATTTAGCTGCAGAGTCAGGCTTATTCGTTAGCGTATATAATAAGGAGAGCCCATGGGAGCCCATATTCTGATTTACATAATCTTTTCCATATTGCAGTTCTTTCCGAAAGGAAATATTAGCAGAATCATATTGGCTAGTGAGCAGGTAATATAGACCCCTATAATAATAGAAATTTTCACGTCCTTTTACAATGTTGTGATCCGCGTCAAAATAGCCCGATTTTGATTCTATGATTTCAATATATTTTTTTGCTTTTGATAGATACCCCTTATTTAACAAGCTTTTAATTGGAATGATGCAGTATGGCGCTACTTTTTCTATACCATAAAGTTGAAGAAACTGATCATAAAAGTCGTCAAACATCTCTATAACCATATCATATTTCTTAAGTTTGTCATATGCCACTATTTTGTAGGCATATCCATTAAGAGCTTGGGAAGTGTCATTTGCTTTCCATCCAAAATTAATAGAATTGTCCAAAGAGTTGATATAGTCTACTATCAAATTTTGCGAATAATAAACGGCCGCCATTTGACTATATACTCTACTCAATATTGTATAATCACAATCATTCGCAGTAGTATCCGCCTGACTGGCAGCATCAAGGTAAGCATCGACAGCACGTGGTGCCTCACCCATATCCGCATACGTCCGCCCCAGAATATAGTGGGCACGCATACGCTCGTTGGGCGTGCCGTGGCGGTCGAAGTACTTCACGAGGCGCTCGGCGAGCGTGTCGTTGGTCATCACCGAGTCGGCACGGTTCTGCCGCTCCAGCTCCTCGAGCTGGGCGCGCATCTGACTGCCGTCGTCCGAACAGGAAGACAGGACAATAAACAATAAACAATAACCAATAACCGTTATTGCGCGGGGCGTCTTATTTGCTGTGATTATTTGTTTCATCATGTCTCTTCGTAGTTTCGGCTGCAAAGTTAGTACAATTTATCGACTTATACAAGTCATAGCATCACTTTTTGCTTCAACCCAGAAAGGTCATTGAACCCTAAATCTACACAACATCTAACAAAAATCTTTTCCATTCTCATATTTGTGTCAGATTTATGGAGGATTTAAGGTTCTTCCGAGCCTAATGACCAACTTCGGTTTAAGCCTGCCTCTTTTAATTCGAGGGGGGTAAAACTAGGGTTATGAAGGGTTTACCACAAACCAAGATACTCGATGGTATTACGGTTGCGCAACCAATTTCCTACCACTCCGTTAGGGTCTGCAGCATTCTTCTGCCTGGCAATGTCTGTGATGCAGATATAATCAACACCATCGACGGTCATTGTCCTGAACGGTTCTTTGATTCCTTTCAGATTCTGGCACCTCAGCGAACAAGAGGAACCTCTGGACGCTGAAAACTTTGTCCCAAAATTGTAACGCAAAATCGCTGGTTTCCGCAGTATTTATTGCGGATGGGACAATTGTGACAAAGTGACAAATACTCAAAGACGGCGTTACCCACCATCATCGGCATGCAGGACAGGGCGAACGGAGCATCCGTTGGAGCGGATATCAACCTCTACATGATGCCGCCTATCTTCGACCATAGGTCAGAGATGCGAATCAGAGGATATGCCTGTAACGGGCATATCCTCTGAAGAGTGGGTGAGTTTGCTGTTCAGACGAAGCTGATGACGCCCTGGACGGCATTGTCGGGCTGGTCGGGACGCTTGGGCTCGGGAGCTACGTTCTGACTGCCTATGCTAGCCAGGATCTCCTTCGAACGCTTGTAGGTGGGCGTGGACTCTACGGCTGAGATGACATCGTCGTTGTCGAGGTCCTCAGGGCTGAAGATGTAGATGTTAGGACGACGCTTGTAGCGCTTGGCACGCTCGCCCTCCTTGTAGTAGTGTATGCGGCGCTCATCACGCTTGGCGGCACGCTCCTGCTCCTCAGCCAGGCGGTTGGCCTCCTCGCGCGTCTGCTGCTTGAGCATGCGCTCCTCCATGCCGTCGACGTCCTTCATGCCGAATCCTGTGGCGAGGATGGTGACCTTGACGCGCTTGCCCAGTTCGGGGTCGACGGCAACACCCCACTTGAACACGAAGTCGGAGCCGAACTTATCCATGAACTCATGGACGTAGTTCATCTCCTCCATCATGAAGTTGTCCTTCGAGTCTTTCTGGTGCGAGAACGATATGTTGAGGAGGATTTTCTTCGAGTTGAAGACATCGTTGTCATTGAGCAGAGGCGAGCAGAGGGCGTCGTCGATGGCTTTCTTCACGCGGTCCTCGCCCTCGCCGTATCCTGTCGACATGATGGCCACGCCGCCGTCCTGGAGCACGGTCTTCACATCGTTGAAGTCGAGGTTCATGGTGCCATGCAGGGTGATGATCTCGGCGATGGACTTGGCAGCTACGCTGAGGGTGTCGTCGGCCTTGCCGAAGGCATCGAGGAAGGAGAGGTCGGGATAGATCTCGCGCAGTCGCTCATTGTTGATGACGAGGAGTGCGTCGACATGCTTCGACATCTCTTCCACGCCGTCGAGTGCCTGGTCGATCTTGCGGTTGCCCTCGAAGCGGAAGGGGATGGTGACGATGCCCACGGTGAGGATGTCCATCTCCTTCGACACGCGTGCGATGACAGGTGCTGCGCCTGTGCCTGTGCCGCCGCCCATACCTGCCGTGATGAAGGCCATGCGTGTGCCGTCGTTGAGCATGTTGTGGATGTCCTGCAGGCTCTCCTCGGCAGCAGCCTTAGCCTTCTCGGGACGGTTGCCGGCTCCCAGTCCCTCGCTGCCCAGCTGGAGCTTGACGGGCACGGGAGAGTCGTTGAGTGCCTGGTTGTCGGTGTTGCAGACGACGAAGGTCACGTCGTGGATGCCTTCCTTGTACATGTGGTTGACAGCATTGCCTCCTCCGCCACCTACGCCGATGACCTTGATGATGCTGTGCCTCTCTTCGGGTACCCCGAAATCTACTAATATGTCGTTGTTGTTGTTCATCTTATTGTCTTATTGTATAATGCGAAATAGTATAATTGTATAATAGTGAAATAGTCCAATAGTGAAATAGTCCAATAGAATCATTCATCCTTAGTGATATCGTCGGCGAACTTGCGTATGCTGCGCTTGAACTTGTTCCACCTGCTGTTCTCCTTCTTGCGAAGGCGCTCTTCCTCACGCTCACGCTCCTCACGCTCACGCTCGGCACGCTCCTCCTCTTCCTTGCGACGGCGTGCCTCGGCAGCAGCCTGGTCCTCTTCAGCGGCAGTACGGATAGTGCCTGTCTCCACTTCGTGAGGCTGGCGCGGCTTGCGGTCGGGCACGACGGGAGCCTCGGTGCGGTCCTCCATCTCGAAGAGGTCGCCGGCAGGATTGATGCCGTTGCCAGCGCAGTTGATGTCGCCCTTGGCCACGAGGCCCAGGAGGGTGTTGTACATCGCGTTGTGGGCCTTGATCTGCTCGTTGCCGGAGTTGATGGAGATGGTGACGAACTTTGCCACGCGCACCTTCTCGATGTGGGTATGGATGGAGAAGGCCTTCTCGATGTTCTTCATGTTGGAACCGCCACCGGTGATGATGATGCCTCCGAGGAGCTTGTCGGAGAACTCAGCGGGTATCTGTGCCCCAACGTTCTCGATGATCTCCTGCATGCGTCCCTCGACAATCTCGATGAAGCGGCGGCTCTCGACCTGTCGCTCGGGGTCGATGTTGTACTTCAAGGTGGCGTCGATCTCGCTGTTGTCGGTATAGGCTGAGGCATACTTGAGCTTCATGTGCTCGGCATCACTCTCCTCCATCTGCAGCGAGGCAATGTCCTTGGTGACATTGTTGGAGCCCAGGGGTATGACAGCCAGATGGCGCAACACATTCTTCCAGAAGACGCTGACGGTGGTGGTGTCGGCACCGATGTCGACGAGTGCACAGCCTGAGCGCTTCTCGGCCTCGGTAAGCACGGCATTGGCCAAGGCCAGGGGAGCGAGATACATCTCAGCCACCTTGATGCCTGCTATCTCGAAGCATTTGTTGAGGTTCTGGAAGAAAGCCTTGCGCACCAGGATGTTGAGGAAGTTGCCCTCGAGCCTTGAGGCACGTATGCCTACGGGGTCCATCTGCAGCATGGAGTCGACGCGGTACTCCTGCTCTGCCACATCCAGTATCTTCTGGTCGGGATAGTCCAGATTCCAGTTGGCATCCATCAGCTCAACGACCATCTCCTGAGTGATGATGCTGTCGGGGGGCAGGTCACGACTCACGCTATTGCGGACAGAGCGCAGCGACTGTCCTCCCACTCCGACGAAGACCTGTACGACGCGTGTCTGGAGCTGCGCCTCCAGCTTCTTGACGATGCCCGTGAGGCATTGGGCCGTCTTGTCGATGTTGTACACTACGCCCTTCTTGATGAAGGATGACGAGTTCTCCCTGACCATAGCTAGCACGGAGATGCTGCCGTCGGGTTTCTTCTGTCCGGCAATGGCTGTCACCTTCGATGATCCAAGCTCGATTGCCACAATGAAATCTTTCTGTTCTGCCACCATACTTATTTATTTTTTTGCGATATTTCGGGATTTTGATATTTCGGGATTACGGGATTTCGATATTTCGGGGGATTTACTTCTTCTTGCACACGATCTGATTGCTGTATTCCACGCTGATGCGCGAGTACTTGTTCCATCCGGCCTGGCTGAGTCCATACTGATAGAACTTGCGCAGGCGCTCGAGCTTCTTGACCACGCCCACGGGCTGGCCTATATAGATAATATGTTCGCCCACACGAGGCACCATCTCGACGGTATTGTCGGGCAGGACATTGATCTGCTCTATCTGGTTGCGCCAGAAGTCGTCGGCCATGATGATACGGCCCAGAGGAGCGAGGACGTTGCTGGCAAAGGGACGGCTGATGCTGCCCGTAGCCACCATCAGGTTGCAAACATAACCCGTGTTCTGCAGCGTGCGTCCGTCCTTGTCGACATAGTAGTCGTCGCCATTGGCAGCAAGCACTCGCACCACAGGCACGCGCTCGGTCACCCGGATATTGACACGCCCGTTCTGGGCCTTGTAGCACTCGGCCTTCTCTATCAGCTCCTGACGCTCCAGCAGCTCCTCCATCGTGCGGAGGTTGACGTCGGCCATCGACTTCCCCATAGGATTGACACGTCCCTCATTGAGCATGCGCGTGACGTCGGCAGCCGTGAGGACGCCTTCTATCATGCCTTTCTCAATGGTGACCTTCACGCCATTGCACACGACATCCTTCTCTGCCGGGCGGTTGAAGGCTGTCACCGCCAAGAGCAGATAGATGCCAATGATGACATTGAATGTGACGACCAGTATTTTCTTCCAGTTCACCATAGGGGTCTTTTACAGGTTTATTGATTCTCTTTTGCCATTTTCCGCTTGAGGATATTGGCTATCTGGGGCACCATCTCGTCGAGGTCGCCTGCACCCAGCACGATGAGCACGTCGAACGAGCGGCTCTTGACGAGGGGTATGACGTCGTCCTTGGTGATGAGCTGCTTCTCGACATTGGGAGCAAGACGGTCGTAGATGAGCTTCGAGGTGACACCCTCGATGGGCTCCTCGCGAGCGGGATAGATATCGGTGATGATGACCTCGTCGAGCTGGCTCAGGGCGCTGGCAAACTCCGGGTAGAAGTCACGTGTGCGGGAGTAGAGATGCGGCTGGAAAATAGCCGTGATATGTCTGTCGCGATACAGCTCGCGCATGCTGCGTGCACTCTGGTAGATCTCCTGCGGATGATGAGCATAGTCGGAGAGGAACACCAGCTGCGATGTCTTGATCTTGAAGTCGAAGCGACGGTCGACACCACTGAAGTTGACCATTCCTACGCGCAGCTCCTGAGGCGTGCATCCTGCCAGCTGGGCCATAGCCATAGCTGCAATGCCGTTCTCGATGTTGATGGGCACGGGCTGTCCGAGCTCCACGTTGCGCACATTCTCGATGGGCGAGATGAAGTCGAAGGTGATGCCTCCGTTCTCCATGCGGATATTCTCAGCATGGAAGTCGCCCTCGCTGAGACTGTAGTCATAGCGCCGCACACCTGGCTGCAGGCTCTCCTTCATCTCCAGTCCGCGATGGATGATGAGCACGCCCTCGGGCTGGATGAGCTCGGTGTAATGACGGAAGCTCTCGAGATAGGCCTCCTTCGTGCCATAGATGTCGAGGTGATCGGGGTCGGTGGCAGTAATCACCGTCATGTATGGGTGAAGCCAATGGAAGCTGCGGTCATATTCGTCGGCCTCGATCACTACGTACTCCGACTGGCTGAAGATGTAGTTCGTGCCATAGTTCTTGGCGATGCCGCCCAAGAAGGCATTGCAGTCCAGATGGCTCTGATGCAGGATGTGGGCGCACATGGTCGAGGTAGTGGTCTTGCCATGAGTGCCTGCCACACACAGGCCTTTCATCTCGCGGGTCAGCGTGCCCAGCACCTGGGCGCGCTTCTGCACCTCGAATCCATGCTCGCGGAAGTACGTCAGTTCCTTGTGGCTCTCGGGGATGGCGGGCGTATAGACCACCAGACAGCTCTCGGGGTTCATGCAGGCATGCGGAATCTCGTCGATGTTCTCCTCATAATGCATGAGCACCCCCTCCTTCTCGAGGCGTCGTGTCAGCTCGGTAGGAGTACGGTCGTAGCCTCCCACCACCAGTCCGCGGCTGATGAAGTAGCGGGCAATGGCACTCATGCCTATACCTCCCGCACCTACGAAATAGACGGCTTTGATATTCTTAGTATTAATCATTGTTCTGCTAACTTTATCACTTCTTTTGCTATGATCTCAGCCGAATCAGGCAGCGCCATCTTCAGCACGTTCTCGCTGAGGCTCTTGAGCAGGGCATCGTCGGCAGCGGTTGCTACAGCCATTTGAATGAGCTTCTCGGGGGCTTCACTATCCTTCACGAAGAGTGCTGCCTGACGGTTGACGAGCGCCATAGCGTTCTTCGTCTGGTGATCCTCGGCAACATTGGGACTGGGCACAAGTATCACGGGCTTGCCGATGAGACAGAACTCGGAGATGCTGCTGGCACCAGCTCGGCTGATGACCAGGTCGGCAGCACGATAGGCAGCAGCCATATCGGTGATGAAGTCCATTACTTTCAGGTTCTGGGGCTGACCCTTTTGCTTCAGCTCCTCGGCTATCTGCTGACTGTAGTACTTGCCCGTCTGCCAGATAAACTGCATGCCTGATGCCTCGATATCGGCAAGATGCTGCATCACACTCTCGTTGATGGTGCGGGCTCCCAGGCTGCCGCCTACCAGGAGAATGGTCTTCCTGGAGCTGTCAAGGCCAAAGGCCTGCAATGCCTCCTCACGCGTGACCTTCGACTGCAGCAGCGCCTGCCTGACGGGATTGCCTGTAAGCATGATCTTCTCCTGAGGGAAGAAGCGCTCCATACCCTCATAGGCCACGCATATCTTCTGCACCTTCTTGGCCAGCAACTTATTGGTGACGCCGGCATAGGAATTCTGCTCCTGGATGAGGCAGGGGATGCCCATAGCGGCAGCTTTGTTCAGCAGCGGACCGCTGGCATAGCCACCCACTCCGACAGCCACATGCGGCTTGAAGTCCTTGATAATCTGACGGGCCTTGCGCTGGCTCTTCCACACCATATACAGCACCTTCACATTCTTCAGCAGGTTCTTGCGGTCGAAGCCCTGAATGGGCAGGCCTATGATGTCATAGCCCGCCTGCGGCACGCGCTGCATCTCCATGCGTCCCAAGGCACCTACGAAGACGATAGATGCATCCGGACGCAGCTCACGGATGGCATTGGCTATGGATATAGCGGGAAAGATGTGGCCTCCGGTGCCACCTCCGCTGATGATGACTCTTAATTCCTTTTCCATAATCATCAATTGTTAGGATTCTACTTTTATGGTACCAGCGACAGGCGGCAGCTTCTTTGCCGACCGGCTGACGCTAAGAATGGCTCCGATATAGGCACAACTGACCAGCGTCGAGGTGCCGCCTTTCGACACAAGGGGCAGAGGCTGGCCTGTGACGGGGCCGATGTCGACAGCCACCATCATATTGATGGCAGCCTGAGCCACAAGGAGCACGGCAAGTCCCATGACAAGGAAAGCCGGGAAATTGTTCTCGCAGCGCCCCGCTATGCGTGCCGCCCTGAAGAGCAGGATGATATAGAGGAACACCACGACTATGGCACCTATCAAGCCCATCTCCTCGATGATGATAGAGAAGATGAAGTCGGAGAAAGCCTGCGGAAGGTAGTCGCGCTCCACAGAGTTGCCCGGTCCCTTACCAACTATGCCTGCCGAAGCAATGGCAAAGTGGGAGTGAGCCACTTGGAAGTTGTCTCTCACGCTGTAGTCCTTGGGATTCTCAGGGCGGGAGGAATGATTGAGCAGACGATTGCGCCAGGTGGCAAACCTGTGGAACACCTTCGAGATAGTGCCCTCCTCTGCTTGTTGGCTTACCCTCATCTCGGTAGTGACCACGGCAGTATCGTCCTGTTTCTCGTCATCGCCTCCGGCACTACCCAGGGTGAGCACCAGCGTGAGGAACACACCCACGATGAGCACCAGCACGCCTGTCAGCTTTCCCAGCTGAGTCATCGGCACCCGGCCAATGAACATCATGATGAAGATGACTCCAAAGAGCAGGACTGCCGTCGACAGATTCTCGACACCTATCAGCATCACGGCAGGGATGACCAGCCAGAGGATGTATTTCATGGCCTTGGAGTCGGCACCAGAACCGTCCTCCAGCTGCATGGCACTAAGAATCTGGGCAGTAGCGAGCACCATCGTTCCCTTGGCCAGCTCCGACGGCTGGAAGGTGAAGCCCGGAAGCTGTATGACGCGGTTGGCTCCGTTGACATTCTCTCCGAAAGCCAATACCCAGAGCAACGTGGCAAACGACAAGATCAGGAACACGGGCGTCACCAACTTGAAATAACGGCAGGGAATATTGAGCGTCACGATGGTGATAATGATACCCACGATGACGGTACCTGCGTGGTAGATGATGGGGCCCATGAAGTTGTGGCTCTTATACGAGAGCGTGCTCGAAGCGGAGAACACTTCGATGATACTGATCAGGCAGAGGAAGAAGAATACCGTCCAGATGCCTTTGTCGCCCTTGAAAAGATTGCCTATTTTCTTATTCATGCTTTTTTTCTTTCTTGCGGAGATTCTGGAAATGCCGGAGATTCCGAGAGTTCCGGATATTCCGGATAAACTAGAGATTCCTTACGAGCTCTTTGAATTGCTCGCCGCGGTCCTCCATATTCTTGAAGAGATCGAAGGAGGCGCAGCAGGGCGAGAGCAGCACCGTCTCGCCGGGTTGTGCCAGTTCGTAGCAAGCAGCCACACACTCACGCATGGAGTGGGTGTCGCGTACGGGGATGCCCAATGCGTCGAAGTTCTCATGAAGCTTGGCATTGTCGGCTCCCAGATAGACCAGAGCAGAACATTTCTCGCGGATGAGTGGCTTGATGGGGTCGTAGTCGTTGCCCTTGTCCTTGCCACCAACGATGAGCACAACCTTGGTCCTCATCGAGTCGAGCGCATACCAGCATGCATCGACATTGGTGGCCTTCGAGTCGTTGACATACAGTACGCCACGTACCGTTGTCACACGCTCCAGCCGATGTTCCACACCTGGGAAGTCACTCAGCGACTGACGGATCACCTCTTTCTTAATACCTGCAATGTTGCCCGCAATTCCAGCAGCCAGCGAATTGTAGATATTATGGCGACCCGTCAGGCTGAGAGCCTCCTGTTCCATGTTGAAAGGCTCGGGCTTCTCGATGACGTACTGCCCTGCCTCAATATATCCTATAGAGCCGCGCTCCTTCAGTTCGGAGAAGGGATATTGCACGGCTTTGATGTCGTATTTCTCAAGCTCCCGACGGATGACGGGATCATCGTTCCAGTAGATGAAGGCATCGTCCTTCGTCTGGTTCTGCACGATGCGCATCTTCGCATCAACATAATTCTGCATCTCATAGTTGTAGCGGTCCAGATGGTCGGGCGTAATGTTCAGCAGAATGGCAATATTGGCGCGGAAATCATACATATTGTCGAGCTGGAAGGAAGACAGCTCGATGATATAATACTCGTGGGGCTCCTCAGCCACCTGCAACGCCAGCGAGTGGCCGATGTTACCTGCCAGGCCTGCATCGTAGCCTGCAGTCTTGAAGATATGATAGATAAGACTGGTGGTGGTGGTCTTGCCGTTTGAACCCGTAATGCAGATCATCTTCGACGTGGTGTATCGACCGGCGAACTCAATCTCGCTGATGATGGGTATGCCTGCAGCCACAGCCTTACGTATGATGGGTGCCGTCTCGGGAATGCCCGGACTCTTGATGATCTCGTCAGCATTGAGAATCAGAGACTCAGTATGTCCTTCTTCTTCCCAGGCGATATGCCTGTCGTTGAGCATCTGCTGATAGCGGGGAGCAATCTTCGACATGTCGCTGACAAACACGTCGAATCCTTCCTTCTTAGCCAGCGCAGCAGCTCCTGCGCCACTCTCGCCGGCTCCAAGTACAACAATTCTTTTCTTCATCTTATCTTCAAAGTTATGATGGTCATCGCTGCCAGGATAATGGTGACTATCCAGAAGCGGATGGTGATTTTCGACTCATGGAAAGGCCTGTGGGGCCATCCTTTCAACACATAGTGCGAGGTGGCATCGAGCTGAGAGTCCAGTTTACGGAAAGTATCGTGGATGGGTGCAGCACGGAACACGCGGACACGCTTGCCCTGACGCTTCTTCAGCTTGAACCATTGCGTCTGAATGATCACGCTGAGACTCTCGACGAAGAAGATGCCACAGAGGATGGGCAGCAGCAGCTCCTTATGGATGATGACAGCACAGACGCCGATGATGCCTCCGATGGTGAGCGAACCTGTGTCGCCCATGAATATCTGTGCAGGATAGGCGTTGTACCACAGGAAACCGATCATTGCTCCCACGAAAGCGCAGAGGAATATCACCAGCTCTTCGGAGTGCGGGATATACATGATGTCGAAATAGGAGGCATAGCCAATGTGCGACGACACATAGGCCAGTATTCCCAACGCCACGCCAATGATGGCTGAGTTGCCTGCACACATACCGTCCATTCCGTCGTTCAGGTTGGCTCCGTTGGAAACGGCTGTCACCACGAGGATAGTCATCAGGACGAACAAGATCCAGCCTGCTGCCACCTTATGCTTGCCCACGAACGACATCACGTCACTATAGCTCAGGTTATGGTGCTTGGTGAAAGGAATCGTGGTTTGCAGCGACTTATGGGCTTCCGCCTCGTGGCTCACCACCTCGGTCTTACCTTGCTGCGGCTCGCTGATATTCTCACGCATCACCACATCAGGACTGAGGTAGAGCGTCAGTCCTACGATGAAGCCTATCGACACCTGACCAATAATCTTGTACTTGCCCTTCAGTCCTTCCTTATTCTTCCGGAAGATCTTGATATAGTCGTCCATGAAGCCCAGGAACCCCAGCCAGACGGTAGTAATGACCATCAAGATGAGATAGACGTTGCGCATGCGTCCCAAAAGCAGCACGGGCACCAGCAACGACACGATGATGATGATGCCTCCCATCGTGGGCACGCCCTTCTTCTCGACGCCAAAGGGATCGATAGACGGGTCGCGCTCCGTCTCGAAGAGTTTGCGACGCTTCATCCACTTGATGAAATGCTCGCCGAACCATGCGGAGATGACAAGAGAGAGGATGAGAGCCAGCAGCGCACGGAAGGAGATATAGCTCCAGAGATGCGCCCCGGGAATATGGTAGTTTTCCAAGAATCGGAAGAGATAGTACAACATATCTACTATTTTACTATTTCACTATTTTACTATTTATGATCTAGGCCTCGCCGAAGATCTCTCTCACTATCTCGCGATCGTCGAAGTGATGCTTCACGCCTTTGATCTCCTGATAGTCCTCATGACCTTTTCCTGCAATGAGGATGACGTCGCCCTTCTGAGCCATCATCGTGGCAGTACGGATAGCCTCACGACGATCGACGATGCTGACAACCTTCTTCATCTGCTTGTTGTCAAGGCCTGCGAGCATATCATTGATGATGTCCTGCGGCTCCTCGAAACGGGGATTGTCGCTGGTGATGATGACCCGGTCGCTCTGTGCCACAGCTTCCTGAGCCATCAGGGGACGCTTGCCCTTGTCGCGATTGCCGCCCGCCCCACATACGGTGATGACGTGGCCCTTACCTTGAAGCACCTCATGAATGGCTCGCAGCACATTCTCCAGAGCATCAGGCGTGTGGGCATAATCCACGATGGCTGTAAACCCTTCAGGCGAGTGGATAGGCTCCAGGCGTCCTGCCACACTCTTGAGAGTGCTCAGCACCACCAGCACATCCTCGGGCTGCTGACCCAGCATCACCGCAGTAGCATAGACAGCCAGGAGGTTGCTCACATTGAACTTGCCAATGAACTGCACGCCCACCTCGTGCCCGTCGATGTCGAGGTACATCCCTTCGAAATGACATTCTATCAGACGAGCACGGAAGTCGCCCATAGAGCGCGTTGAATAGGTCTTGACAGTAGCCTTGGTGTTCTGCACCATGAAGAGACCATTCTTGTCGTCGGCATTGGTGATGGCGAAACTGCCCTTGGGCAGCATATCGAAGAATGCCTTTTTGGCATTACGATAGTTCTCCACAGTCTTGTGATAATCCAGATGATCGCGGGTGAGGTTGGTGAAGATGCCTCCTGCGAACTTCAATCCACCGATGCGCTGCTGGGCGATGGCATGACTCGAGCACTCCATAAAGGCATACTCGCATCCTTCATCCACCATCCTGCGCAAGAGACGGTTCAGCTCTACGGGATCAGGAGTGGTGTGGCTGGCAGGGATAGGTTCGCCCTCGATGTAGTTGCACACCGTAGAGAGAAGGCCGCAACGATATCCAAGGCTGCGGAACAGATTATATAATAATGTGGCGATAGTAGTCTTACCGTTGGTGCCCGTTACTCCCACTAGCTTCAGCTTCTGAGTAGGATAACCCTGAAAAGCTGTCGCCACAGGACCGATGGCAGCCTCAGTAGAGTCAACCACCACGAATGTGGCCTTATCCGTGGGCACTCCCTCAGGAATATGCTCGCAAAGCACAGCCACAGCACCCTGCTCCAGCGCCTTGCCCACATACTGGTGACCGTCGGTTTGTGTGCCAGGTATTGCCACAAACAGATGTCCCTCCTTTACGCGTCGAGAGTCGATGTCCACGTCGACAATCTCCACATCGGCGGAACCCTGAATGGCTCTCACCTGTATGTCTTTGATGATATCACTTAACTTCATATCCTATTATTAATAATATGTCTATCCTAAATGCAACTGGCACGTCATCCCGTGATGCAGGGAAGTGCCTGCAGGAATGCTCTGCTCCCTGACATTGCCCGTTCCGCTGACACGAACTCTCACACCCATCTTCTCGAGCACGAACACAGCATCGCGTGCTCCCATACCCATCACGTCAGGCATCACATCCTCCTCGGTCTCGACCTTGTCAAGTTTGACGCCGTTCTCTCCTTGATGAGCTATACCCCATACAGGGTTGTTGCCTGTCTGTGCTGTTGCCCAGTTGCCGCTGGTGTTGATGCCCAGCTGTCCCAGCACATAGTCGGCGGCCTGCACATCGCCATTCTTCACATCCGGCACAAACACAGAATGCTCGTCGCGTGCATTGGCAGCCACCTTGCGCACGCTGCCCGACATCACACCTTCAGCAATCTCGTGGAACACCGATCCTGCCACAAGTCCACCAGAAGCAGGTCCTGTGGTGGTCTTCACACAGACGATGCACGAGTAGCGAGGCTTGTCGGCCGGGAAGAATCCACAGAAGCTGAGCCAGTGACAGCGCAGACCTGTATGATAGTTGTACTTGTCGTCCGACACCTGGGCCGTACCCGTCTTGCCTGCCACAGGGAAGGAGGTCGATCCTGCCCTCTTACCCAGTCCCTGACTGACCACGTGGGTGAGTACCGTCTGCATGGTCTTGATGGCTTCAGGACGTGCAATCTGCTCTTTCAGCACTACTGGCGGGAGATCCTCAATCACCTCGCCGTCCTTCTTCACGCTCTTGACGAACCTTGGCTGCACCAGCTTTCCGTCGTTAGCAATAGCATTGTAGAAAGCGAGCGTATTGATGGGAGCTATCTGCGTCTCATAGCCAATGCTCATCCACGCGAGTGTGGTCTTGCTCCAGTAATCGGCACGGTTGGTGGTCTTGGTGTCGGGATAGCGAATCCTGGGCGCACGATACTCGTTGAGAGGAATCTTCAGATCCTCGCCGATACCGACTCTGTAGAGCCCTTCGACATACTTCGTGGGATTGGTATAGTAGAAATGATCGATGACGTGACTCACGCCCACATTGCTACTCACCTCCAGCGCCCTTGCCACATTGATGTCGTGATAGCCTCCGCGATACCAGTTGTGGTCCTTCATGTTGGCACCATGCATAGGCATCACGCCATTACCCGTGTGAATGACATAGCTGGTGTCGACAACGCCATCGTCGAGTGCCACGAGGATAGAAGCCGTCTTGAACACAGAGCCCGGCTCGCAACGATAACCCAGGGCATTGTTCAAACGCTCGCGATAGACGCCGTCCCCACTTTTCTCCATATTCACGATGGCCTTCACATCGCCCGTCTGTACCTCCATCAAGATGGCCACACCCATCAGGTGGTTGCGCTCCTGAAGCTCCTTGAGCAGCGCCTGCTCGGCCAGATCCTGCATGCCTACGTCGAGCGTTGTCACCACATCAGCTCCGTCAACAGGCGGGGTGGTGGTGATATACACCATCTTGTTGCGCATCTTCTGCTTGTGGGCGATGCCATACGTACCCTTCAGCAGGGAGTCGAAGGCCAGCTCCACACCATAGCGGGCAGTATCGCGCGAGCCGATGGTGCGCTCAGCCAGCGAGCCGAAAGGATGGCGACGGGCAGGAAACTCCTTGCCCCAGAATCCGCCCTTGTTGCGAGGAAGATTGAAATAGGGAAGTTTCTTCACCTCGTTGAAGGTGACATAATCCACCTTTCCCTTCCACACGCGCCAGAAGCGTTTCTTCTCGTTAAAGCCTTTCATCAGATGCTCACGGAACTCTTCGGCCGACTTCTCAGGGAAGATGCGATGCAGGCCGTCGCAGATGCTGTCGAGCTTCTCCACCCACAACTCGTTGCGCTGGCGTACCCAAGCAGTATCTTCCGACCCGTCTTTCTGAAGGCCGGCACGGAAGTCGATGTACATCTCATATTCTGGAATGCTGCCTGCGAGCAGTTGGCCGTCGCAGCTGAGCACATTACCTCTATTGGGCTTCTTGATGCTGTCAGCGAGGTTCACCTGGTTATTGGCCACCTCTTCCCACCATTCTTTCTCAGCAGTCATGATATAAGCGGCCTTCACGATCACCGCCACTCCAGCGAGTGCGAGGATCGTGGCCACAATCAGATAGCGGGGCAGCACCTTTTCCTTCTTGAACTTACTCATCTCGTCGTTTCCTTCCTCGTGTATTATTTCTGCGGAACATCTATGATATATGGCGGCTGGTCGGCCTTCTCCAGCGGAGAGATGCTATCGAGGGCGCTCAGCATCCTCTGCACATTGCTCTGACGGCTCATGCGTGTGAGGTTACTCGAGCTGGACAGCGCCTCGAACTTGGCATTGACCAGATCCTTCTCCAGCTGGCTGATGTCGATGGCATCCTGCTGGCACTGGTACCTGACAGCCACATAGGCCGTGGTGATGAGCACAATCAGGATGATGAGCCACGCCTGACGACGAACAAACGTCAAGAGGAACTCGCCGCCCAGGATGTCGGAGAGCCTCAGCGAGGCAGAAGGAGCCTCATCGCCCTCTTTTGCCTGCTGCCTGATTTTTTCCAGCGTCGACAAGTTGTTTTCGGCTGACTGCACTTCCTCAGTCATCTCCACAGCTTGTTCTTGGGGTTGTTCTTCGTTCTTAGCCATATACTTTTCAATCTCTATATCTTTTCAGCAACACGGAGTTTGGCGCTCCTGCTGCGTGGGTTTCTTGCTATCTCTTCTTCCGAGGGCGTGATCACTTTGCCAATTGTCTTCAGTACAGCATTCGTGCGTCCGAAGAAGTCCTGTTCCGTCCTGCCCTCTACGTTACCCGTGCGCATCACGTTCTTCACCAGACGATCTTCCAGCGAGTGGTATGTGATGACGCTCAACCTGCCACCAGGCTTGAGCAACTGACAGGCAGCAGCCAGCATCTCACGCAGGGCATCCATCTCGTGATTCACCTCCAGGCGAAGCGCCTGAAACAGCTTGGCCACCTCTTTCTTCTCGCGCTCACGACTGAAGAAGCGCTCCGTGACCTGCATCAGCTGGGTTGTGGTGCTGATGGGTTGCTGCATCCTGCTTTTCACCAATGCCGACGCTATCTGACGAGCGTTGCGCAGTTCACCGTAATAGTAGAGAATGTCAGCGAGCTGCTCTTCCGAATAGCTGTTCACCACTTCGGCAGCCGTAGCGCCTGCACGCTTGTTCATTCGCATATCCAGCGGCGCGTCGAAGCGGAAGGAGAATCCCCGCTCGGCATCGTCGAAGTGGTGTGACGAGACACCCAGGTCGGCCAGCAATCCGTCGATCTGCTCCACTCCCATGTAGCGCATCCAGTTCTTCAGGTAACGGAAGTTGGTCCTGATGAATGTGAAACGATCGTCGCCTATGATGTTCCGCTCGGCATCGGCATCCTGATCCAATCCGAATAGCCGTCCGTCGTCACCCAGCCGTCGGAGGATTTCGCTGGAGTGGCCTCCTCCGCCAAAGGTCACGTCAACATAAACGCCGTCGGGCTGACAATTCAGCCCGTCGACACTGTCTTTGAGCAAGACAGGAACGTGATATATCTCGGCCTTTGTCGTCATCTCCTGTCATTCGGTCATTGGTTAGCCATCAAGGCTTTTAGCTTCGCCGCGAAGTCCTGCTGCGACATGAACGGAGCCTCGGCTTTCTCTGCTGCCCAGATTTCTATCGTGTCGGTCAGGCCTATGAAACGTACTGTCTGCGCTATCTCAGCCATTTGCAGGTAACGTTTGGGGATGAGGAAGCGGCCGTTACCGTCGAGCGTCAGAATCTCTGCCTCCTTCATATATTGGCGCAGCAGCATCTTTCCCTCGTCGTCCCATTCGCTGATGCGGGCACGCAGCGCATCGACGCGCTCGTTCCACACGCTCTCGGGATAAAGCACCAGACACTTCTGATGGATGTCCTTGCGCATGACCAGCGACTCCTCGCCCGATGCCTGGAGCACCTTGCGAAACGTCGAGGGGAGGAACACCCGCCCCTTGGCGTCAGTCTTTGCTTCGATATTTCCTAAAAATCTCATGCGCGTAAACGTTAGGTTTCATACTTCGGTTGCAAAGTTAATGGTTTTTCTCCACATTCCCCCACTTTTCCCCATTTTTTTTCAAAAATATCTTCATTTTTTTGTTTTTTAGGGGTCTCCACCCTGCATTTTTACACATTCCTGCATTTTTGTGCAATGAATATTGTGGGCGTTGGTTTCACTGGGCTTGCAATTGAATAGTAAAAAAAAATGTAAAATAGCACTTTTTTAGGCAAAAAAGCATCATATTTGAAAGAAAAGTGTTAATTTTGCACCTTGAAAGTTCATGTACTGACAAATGGACACAATAACAGAGAAAACCATCGACATCGAAAAGGTGTTGCGAAGCAAGATGGGCAAGAAGGCCCGCTGGGTGCCTCGTCCCGTGATCAGCTGGCTACGCAAGATTGCCCACGAAGATCAGGTGAACGAATTCCTGTGGGATTCGCGCGGCCTTACGGGCACTCCCTGGCTGGAGGCCTGCCTCGATTTCCTGCAGGTGAAGCTGGAGGTGAAAGGCCTTGAGAACCTGCCCGCCAAGGACGACGGCAAGCTTTACACCTTCGTCTCGAATCATCCTATGGGAGGCATCGACGGCGTTGCGCTGGGCGCAGTCATCGGTCGTCAGTATGATGACCGTTTCCGCTATCTGGTCAACGACCTGCTGATGAACCTTCCCGGATTGGCTCCTCTCTGCATCCCCATCAACACCACGACGAAGCGCAGCCGGTCTTTCCCTCAGATTGTGGAAGCAGGCTTTCAGGGCGACCACCATTTGCTGATGTTCCCTGCCGGCTTGTGCTCGCGCCGCCATCATGGCAAGATCTGCGACCTCACGTGGAAGAAGACCTTCATCGCGAAGAGCATCGAGTATGAGCGCGACGTGGTGCCCATCCATTTTGGCGGACGCAACAGCAACTTCTTCTATCGGCTGTCGAACGTCAGCGACCGCCTGGTGAAGAAGGTCAACATCGCTATGCTGTTCCTCGTCGACGAGATGTTCAAGAATACAGGCAACACTTTCCCTGTAACGATAGGCAAACCCATCCCCTGGCAGACGTTCGACAAGTCGAAATCGCCAATGGAATGGGCAGAATACGTCAAGCAACAGGTATACAAACTATAACCAGAATCTACTTTAACTCCTACCTCATGGAACAACCCATCATCGCCCCCATCCCTGCTGAAGTACTCAAGCGAGAGCTTACCCCTGAGCGCCAGCTGCGTATGACCAACAAGAGCAACAACGAGATCTATATCGTGACGGCTCATAATGCCCCCAACGTACTGTTGGAGATCGGGCGCCTGCGCGAGATAGCCTTCCGCGAAGCTGGTGGAGGCACAGGCAAAGACTGCGACCTCGACGAGTTCGACACCTGCGAGAACTGCTACAAGCAGCTCATCGTGTGGAATCCTGAGGCAGAGGAGATCATTGGCGGCTACCGCTATCTGGAGGGTACGAAGTGGGACATCAATGCCGAAGGGCAACCCAACCTGGCCACCAGCCACATGTTCCATTTCAGCGACCGCTTCATGCAGGAATATATGCCCTACACCATCGAGCTGGGACGCTCCTTCGTCAGCCTTCCCTATCAGAGCTCACGCATGGGAGCGAAGAGCCTCTTTGCGCTCGACAACCTGTGGGACGGCCTTGGAGCGCTGACCGTCGTGATGCCCAATGTGCGCTATTTCTTCGGCAAGATGACGATGTACCCCAGCTATATCCGTGAGGGACGCGACATGATTCTCTATTTCCTGAACAAGTATTTCGGCGACAAAGACCATCTCGTAGTGCCCCTGAAGCCCCTGAAGATCGAAACCGACGAGCACGTGCTGGAAGGTCTCTTCAGCGGCAACAACTTCAAGGAGGACTATCGCATCCTCAACCGTGAGGTGCGCCGGCTGGGCTACAACATTCCGCCGCTGGTGAATGCCTACATGAGTCTCTCGCCGACGATGAAGCTTTTCGGTACTGCCATCAACTACGGCTTTGGCGACGTCGAGGAGACCGGCATCCTCATCGCTATGGACGAAATACTGGAAGAAAAGCGCCTCCGCCACATCGACTCTTTTATTCGCGAACATCCTGAGGCTCTGAAGATTACGAGCGGAGCAGGCAAGGTCATCTACAAGTCGGGATACTAGTAGGAAGCATATTTGCAACCCAGTTGCAAAACAATTGGCATAACTTTGCAGCCAGAAACCATTCAACTGCAAAGATTATGTCACATCATCACGATCATCATTGCGAGCACGAGCAGCATCATGAGCACGAGCATCATCATGAGCACGAGCATCATCATGAGCACGAGCATCACGATCATCATTGCGAGCATTGCGAACACGAGCACCATCATCATCATGAAGAGGGGAGCACGCGCAGCCGCCTGCTGCTCATAGCGGTCACTGCCGTCCTGCTCATAGCCTGCGTATTCATAGAGCACCGCCTGAACCTGCCCACCTGGCAGCTGCTGCTCGTATACCTCGTGCCCTACCTGCTGATAGGTCACAGCACCCTGCGTGAAGCCCTCGAAGGGATTGCCCACGGAAACGTGTTCAACGAACACTTCCTCATGTCGGTAGCCACTATCGGAGCCCTCTGCATCGGGTTTCTGCCTGGAGCCGAGACACAGTTTCCTGAAGCCGTCTTCGTGATGCTATTCTTCCAGGTAGGCGAGCTGTTTGAGGGCTATGCCGAAGGCAAGAGCCGCGCCAGCATAGCCCACCTGATGGACATTCGTCCTGACGTGGCTCATGTGAGAGAAGGGGCAGAAGGCTCTGAGAACCTGCATGATGTGTCGCCTGAGGATGTAGAGCCCGGTCAGGTCATCGTGGTGCGTCCGGGCGAAAAGGTGCCTCTCGACGGCATCATCGTCAGCGGCTCGTCGGCGCTGAACACGACGGCACTCACGGGCGAAAGCCTGCCGCGCGATGTCGGCGAGGGCGACGAGGTGTTCTCAGGTTGCATCAACCTCTCAGGAGTCATCAGCGTGCGCACGACGAAGAGCTTCGGACAGAGCACCGCCTCCAAGATCCTGGAACTGGTGGAGAACGCCAGCGAGCACAAGTCGAAGAGCGAGGCCTTCATCACGCGCTTTGCCCGCATCTACACCCCCGTTGTCGTTATCGCTGCCGTCGTGCTGGCCGTCGTTCCTCCGCTGCTGACGTCGATGGATTCGTTCCCCACGTGGCTCTATCGCGCCCTGTTGTTCCTGGTGGTTTCCTGTCCCTGTGCGCTGGTCATCAGCGTGCCCCTCACTTTCTTTGCGGGCATCGGCGGAGCATCGCGCAAGGGCATCCTCGTCAAGGGAGCCAACTATATGGATGTGCTGGCGAAGGTGAATACGGTGGTGTTCGACAAGACGGGAACACTCACTCACGGGCAGTTTGTCGTCACAGCCGTTCATCCCGACGCCCTCGACGAGAAGCAGCTGCTGCACCTCGCCGCTCATGTAGAGCATTTCTCGACCCACCCCATCGGAGCCGCCCTGCGCGACGCCTTCCCTGATGAAGCCACCGACGGCTGCCGCGTGAGCGATGTGGAGGAGATAGCCGGTCAGGGCATCCGTGCGCAGGTGGGTGACGACATTGTCTGCGTGGGCAATACGAAGATGATGGATGCCGTGGGAGCCCGTTGGCACGACTGCACGCATCCTGGCACCATCATTCATGTGGCCGTCAACGGCGATTATGCCGGACATATTGTCATCAACGACCAGGTGAAGGACGACAGCGCCACAGCCATAGCCGAGCTTACTTCAATGGGTGTCGACAGGACGGTGATGCTCACAGGCGACCGTCAGGCGGTGGCTGCGCATGTGGCTGAGAAAGTGGGCATGAAAGAATGGCATGCTGAGCTGCTTCCTGCCGACAAGATAAAGATTGTCAACGAATTAAGCGCTCAGAAGGGAGAGAACGGAACGACGCTGGCCTTCGTGGGCGACGGCATCAACGACGCTCCTGTGCTGGCTCGCGCCGATGTGGGGATAGCGATGGGCGGACTGGGCAGCGACGCAGCCATCGAAGCTGCCGACGTGGTGCTGATGGACGATCATCCGTCGAAGGTGGCCACAGCCGTTGGCATTGCCCGCCGCACCCTGCGCATAGCCGGTGAGAACGTCGCGCTGGCCATCGGCGTGAAGGTTGCCGTGCTACTGCTGGCCGTCGTTGGCCTCGCTACGATGTGGATGGCTGTCTTCGCCGACGTGGGCGTCACGGTTCTCGCCGTCCTCAACGCTATGCGTGCCCTCCGCTGCTGAATCGGCTAGTGCTGTGGCTGGCTCGGCCTTGGCGGCTGGTGCTGTGGCTGGCTCGGCCTTGGCGGCTGATTTCAACTCTGCCTCAGAATCGTTCTGGAACTGCTTCTTGCGCAGCTCGAAGGATTCAGTGAGGTATTTCTCGCGAACGATCGGGTTGGTGGCCAGCTCCTCGGGCGTGCCTTGAAAGAGGATGCGACCCTCGAAGAGGAGATAGGCGCGGTCGGTGATGGCAAGGGTCTCGTCGACGTTATGGTCGGTGATGAGGATGCCGATATTGCGGTACTTGAGCTTCCACACGATCTGCTGGATATCCTCGACGGCGATGGGGTCGACGCCTGCGAAGGGCTCGTCGAGCATGATGAACTTTGGCTCGATGGCCAGACAGCGTGCAATCTCCGTGCGTCGGCGCTCGCCGCCCGACAGCTGGTCGCCCTTGTTCTTGCGCACTTTCTCCAGGCGGAACTCAGCGATGAGGCTCTCGAGCTTCTGCAGCTGATAGGCGCGCGGCTTGCCTGTCATCTCAAGGACGGAGAGGATATTGTCCTCGACGCTCATCTTGCGGAAGACGGAAGGCTCCTGTGCAAGATAGCCGATGCCGGCACGGGCACGCTTGTAGACGGGAAAGTCGGTCACCTCCCTGTCGCCCAGGTAGATATGTCCGCCGTTGGGCAGCACGAGGCCTGTGGTCATATAGAACGATGTGGTCTTGCCAGCGCCATTGGGACCCAGCAGGCCCACGATCTCGCCTTGTCGCACGTTGAAGCTGACGTCATTGACCACCGTACGCTTGCCGTAGCGCTTGATCAGGCCTTCGCTGCGCAGAACGATGGAGTCTTCCGGTTTTTCCGGCTTTTCCGGAGTTTCCGGTTTTTCCGGGCTTTCCGGGCTTTCCGGAAGATCCGGATTCACCAGGTTTTCTGTATTCTGTAATTCCTTGCTATCCATGAACTATCAGTTATTGTAACAGCTGCAGCAGCTTCTGGTCGGTCTTGTCGCCTTCGGCAGCGCCGTCCTTGATTTCCTGCAGCATCTCAGCTCCGTGCTTCTTGCCGCCTACAGCCTTCTTCACCCACGCCTTGGCCTTCTTCTCGTCGGGCTCGACACCCTTTCCCTTGATATAGGAACGGGCCATCTGATACTCTGCCTTGTAGTAGCCCTGATCGGCCGACTTCGAGTACCACTTGAAGGCCTCCTTATTGTTCTCTTCCACGCCGTGACCCTTGTCGTAGCAGCGGCCCATGCGATACTGGGCCTTCTTGTGTCCTTTCTCGGCGGCAGGCCTGAGTTTGACCAGCGCAGCCGCATAGTCCTTGGCATCGTACAGAGCCTTACCTTCCTCGTAGAGCTCATCGGCATTTTGGGCGCTTGCAGTCATGCTGAGCATCAGCGCAAGCATCATTAACAGCTTTTTCATCGTCGTTGAATTAAAATATGGGCAGCAAAGTTACAAATAAATTCTGAAAGTGGATGGGAAATAACATTTTTTTAGTACCTTTGCACCCAAAATATCGGAAAAATGGGAAACTTAGTAGCCATTGTGGGTCGCCCCAACGTGGGTAAGTCCACATTATTCAACAGATTGACCAAGAGCCGTCAGGCCATCGTGAGCGACGAGGCGGGCACCACGCGCGACCGCCAGTACGGTAAGTGCGACTGGAACGGGCGCGAGTTCAGCGTAGTCGACACGGGCGGATGGGTGGTCAACTCAGACGACATCTTCGAGGAGCAGATACGCAAGCAGGTGATCATCGCCACGGAGGAGGCCGACCTCGTGCTGTTCCTCTGCGACATCAAGAACGGCGTGACCGACTGGGACGAGGACGTGGCGCAGATACTCCGTCGCGCGAAGCTGCCCACGCTGCTCGTTGCCAACAAGGCCGACGACGGCAAGGACCTCTACGGACAGTACGACTTCTACAAGCTGGGCCTGGGCGACCCCTACTGCATCAGCGCAGCCACCGGCAGCGGCACGGGCGACCTGCTCGACAAGGTGCTGGAGATGCTGCCCGACAAGAAGGACGACGACCTGGAGGAAGGCATACCCCGCTTCGCTGTCGTGGGACGACCCAACGCCGGCAAGTCGAGCCTCATCAACGCGTTCATCGGCGAGGAGCGCCACATCGTGACCGAGATCGCCGGCACCACGCGCGACAGCATCTATACGCGCTACGACAAGTTCGGATTCGACTTCTACCTCGTCGACACCGCCGGCATCCGGCGCAAGAACAAGGTGACCGAGGACCTCGAGTTCTACAGCGTCATGCGCTCCATCCGAGCCATTGAGAACAGCGACGTCTGCATCCTCATGATCGATGCCACACGCGGCATTGAGGCACAGGACATGAATATCTTCCAGCTCATACAGAAGAACTCAAAGTCGCTCGTCGTCGTGGTGAACAAATGGGACCTCGTGGAGGACAAGTCGCAAATCGTCATCGACACCTTCGAGACAGCCATCCGCAACCGCATGGCACCCTTCCGCGACTTCCCCATCATCTTCGCCTCGGCCCTCACCAAGCAGCGCATCTTCAAAGTGCTGGAGACTGCCAAGCAGGTGTATCTCAACCGCAAGGTGCGCATCGGCACCACGAAGCTCAACGAGGTGATGCTGCCCATCATCGAGGCCACGCCGCCTCCCAGCATCAAGGGAAAGTTCATCAAGATCAAGTACGTCAGCCAGGTGCCCGACACGCAGATACCCACATTCATCTTCTACGCCAACCTGCCTCAGTACGTCAAGGAGCCCTACAAGCGCTTCCTCGAGAACAAGATCCGCGAGAACTGGACCCTCACGGGCTCGCCCATCAACATCTTCATCCGCCAGAAATGAGCCTTAGGCAGAGGTTTACTGGTCGGCTGGATGCCTGCCGACGGACACTCGGCTCGACGGAAGCCTGCCGACGGACACTCGGCTCGACGGAAGCCTGCCGACGGACGCTCGGCTGCAGGCTTGCATTGGCTTTCCTCTGGCTGGCAGCGGTGGTGATGACTGCGGCTTGCTCAGGAGGCTCGGCGGAGGACAACACGCCCGAGTTCCAGGCATCGCTTGCAGCCAAGCAGAGCTACGAGGCGCTCTATGTCGAAGGTCGTCCCGAGGTCTTTCTCTACAGCCGTGTGCACTACGGCGAGATGCCCGACGACTTCCGTCAGCAGCTGCTCGAGGGCTATCGCAGCCATCTGCGCCAGGTGGAGCGCGCTAACCGGGGAGTGAAGGCCGTCGACGTGATCCGCGCCCAGATGGATACCACGCTCAACTGCATGCAGGTCTTCCTCTCGCTCACCTATGGCGACGGTCGTCGCGAGGAGGTGATGGTGCCTATGGTGCTCGACGCTGAAGGCCGTTGGCGCCTGCAGTAGCATCTTTGCTGAGCGGCGTTGCGGACGGCGTGACAGCGCGTTGCGGACGTTGAGGCGGAGCGATGCGGATGGAGTATTGTGGCCAGCGTTACTCCGTTGCATGCCGTCGCCTACGGTCTTCTGCATCGTGGGGCTACTTGCTTCACTTAGCTAGTGCAAAGTTACTCAATTATTCTGACATATACCAACATCCAATGTTAAATAGTGTAAAAAGTACACTTTTAATTTCTGCCCTATCTTCCAGCGCTAAAAATGTCCCTGTGGATACAGAATACAGAATACAGTTTTTTTAGTGAGTAGGGGGTAGGATGGGGATAGAATTTTTATTATATATATAATATATATATTATATATATAATAAAGTATATTTGTAAAGATTTCTGCTACAATGTCGTGTCGCTCCTGAAAAAACTGTATTCTGTATTTCTGTATCCCACTATTGTGTGGAGTTGTTATTAGTCAAAAACGTTTTAGGTCAAAAGATTTGGCGGTTTCAGATTATTTTCGTATCTTTGCACAGTCAACATCAACATAAAGTAATGAACGTGCATATGCGCACATCATGCGCGCACAGGAACGCATAATAAACTACTGACGACGATGGACGAGAAGATACAAGTTTGCCCGTATTGCGGGCGCGAAGTGACCCCTGGAGCAGAGACCTGCCGCTACTGCGGCCGTCCTGTGGTGATCAGGGCACGCGGCGCTGCACCTGCCCCAACAATCACCAGAACGCCTGCAGCACGCCCTGCAAGCCCGTCGACAGCACGCCCTGCAAGCCCGTCGACAGCACACCCCAGCACGTCTGCCGTCACGCCTTCCAGCATGCCCTCAACGCGCTCAGCAGGCACCTCACAAGCCCGTGGCGGCACGTTATCACAGCGACCTGCAGCAAGGAAAGCCGCGAAGGAAGCCGCCGACGAACCCGTCAACAAGCGCAAACGCATGCTGCACCTGGCGATCCTGTTCCTTCTCCTGGCTATTATTCTTTACGGTACTTACGAATTGCTGGGCTGAGCAAGCGTGGCCTGTCGCATTTCCTTGAGAAGATTGCTGGCGAAGATAAAGTCGGTGAGGCGCTGGTTGGAGGAGTGCATCACCTCAGCCGACACGCCCTGCCACTCCTTGCGCCCCTCGTGGATGAAGAGGATGTTCTCGCCGATGCCCATCACAGAGTTCATGTCGTGGGTGTTGATGATGGTGGTCATCTGATATTCATGCGTGATGCTGTGCAGCAGATCGTCGATGACAAGGCTGGTCTTGGGGTCAAGGCCCGAATTAGGCTCGTCGCAGAAGAGATACTTCGGATTGAGGGCGATGGCCCGGGCGATGGCCACGCGCTTCTGCATGCCTCCTGAGATCTCGCCCGGATACTTGCTGTCGGCATCGACCAGGTTGACGCGCGCCAGACAGTCCTGCGCCCTGCGCTGCCGTTCCCTGAGCGTCATCGACGAGAACATATCGAGCGGAAACATCACATTCTCGAGCACCGTCAGCGAGTCGAAGAGTGCTGCACTCTGGAAGATCATGCCCATCTCGCGCCGCATCTGCACCTTCTCACGCTTCGACATGGCCACGAAGTCGCGCCCGTCGTAGAGCACCTGTCCGCTGGTGGGCTCGAGCAGGCCCACGAGATTCTTCATGAGCACCGTCTTGCCGCTGCCGCTTCGTCCGATGATGAGGTTGGTGATGCCGTCGGCGAAGACCGTCGAGATGTCGCTGAGCACCTCTTTCGTGCCCATCAGCTTGCCGTCGGGCCCATATTCCTCGAAGCTCTTATAGAGGTTTTTGACTTCAATCATGACAACAGTTGTGTTAGGAAGACATCGCTGAAGAGAATGAGCACGCTCGACGAGACGACGGCGTTGGTCGAGGCCTTGCCCACGTTGACGCTGCCCCCCTCGACGGTATAGCCGCAATAGGCAGGCACGCTGCTGATGATGAAGGCGAAGAACTGGCTCTTGATGATCGACATCCACAGGAACCAGGGCACGAAGTCGTGCTGCAGCCCCACGGTGAGGTCGTCGGGAGGCATGATATGGCCGATATACGCAGTGCCGTAAGCGCCCAGCACGCCCATCGCCGACGAGAAGATGACAAGGAAGGGCATGATGGTGAGCAGGCCCAGAATCTTGGGCAGGATGAGGTAGCAGGCTGAGTTCACGCCCATGATGTCGAGCGCATCGATCTGCTGCGTGACGCGCATCGTGCCCAGCTCCGACGCGATGTTCGAGCCCACCTTGCCTGCCAGGATGAGACACATGATCGACGACGAGAACTCGAGCAGCATGATCTCGCGCGTGGTGTATCCTGCCACCCAGCGCGGCATCCAGGGCGACTCGATGTTCATCTTCATCTGGATGCAGATCACGGCTCCGATGAAGAACGAGATGAGCAGCACGATACCGATGGAGTTGACGCCCAGCTGCGCCATCTCCTTGACGTACTGCTTCCAAAACATGCGCATGCGCTCAGGCACTGAGAACGTGCGACCCATCAGCAGCAGGTAGCGTCCAAACGTGGTGAGATACCTTTGGATAAACACTTCGCAGATCGATTGTTGTGGTGCAAAGGTACGCATTAAAAACGAGGGCAGGCAGGCAGTTTGCATTTTTTAACCACACCTAAACGTATTTAACGGACACCCATGAGACATATAGAAAAATACATGAGACATATAGAAAAGTCGCCAATACAATTTGGAAAAGCTATTAAACATTCTTATACGCGCGATAGGAAAAAATGCCGTACCTTTGCACCCAGAAACCAAAATATAATAATCACTTACAAGTATGAACAACAAACGACAGACCTGCAAGCGCAGCCGGCAATGGATGCTGGCCGTCGCCGGCGTGCTCCTGGGCAGTGCCTGGCTGTCGTCGTGCTCGCAGTATGACCTCGACGAAAAGACACCCGAGGGGTGGGGATCGAGTATCTACAGCTGGCTCGACGAGCAAGGCAACTACACCAACACGGTGCGCATGATCAACGACCTTGGCTACAAGGAAGTGCTGGCCAAGACCGGTTCGAAGACGCTGTTCGTGGCCGACGACGCCGCCTACGAGCGCTTCTACCGCAACAACCCATGGGGTGTGAGCAGCTACGAGCGGCTGAGCACCTCGCAGAAGAAGCTGCTGCTCTTCGGCAGCATGATGGACAACTCGATGCAGCTCAACAGCCTGCCCAGCGTGGAAGGTACACCTCCCAGGGAGGGCGAGTGCATGCGCCGCTTCGCATCGAGCACGCCTTTCGACTCAGTACCCATCCTCACGGCCAGCCAGATGCCTGACAACGCCTACTGGCGCCGCTACCGCGAGTCGGGCAAGACAATGGTGTGCATGACCGACAACAGCACCGTCCCCCTGGTGCAGTTCATCGAGAAGCAGCTCGTCAACAAGCGCATCACCAACAGCGACTACGACTTCATCTACAACAACACCACGCACCGTCAAGCCGGCGACGCCAGCATCAACGGCGTGCAGGTGGAGCAGCCCAACATCAAGTGCTCGAACGGTTTCATCCACAAGATGGGCGAAGTCATCACCCCGCTGCCCAACATGGCCGAGCTGCTCAGGCAGAAGCCCAACGTGAGCCTGTTCAACCACCTGCTGGAGCGCTTCTGCGCACCCTACCCCCTCGACCAGGCCACCACCACGCAGTACAACTACCTCTACGACACCAACGTCGACACCGTCTTCCAGAAGCGGTTCTTCTCGGAGAAGTCGCAGAACGGCGCGGCCATCAACCAGACGCCCGACCGCGGCCCTGTGAACGGCCAGCTGAAGTACGACCCTGAGTGGAACGCCTACTATGCAGGCCTCAACGACCAGGAGGGCAACATCGTCATGCAGCGCGACATGGCCGTGATGATGGTGCCCAGCGACGACGCCCTCAACACCTACTGGAACGAGGGCGCAGGCAAGGTGCTGCGCGACTACTACGGCTCGTGGGACAACGTGCCCGACGACGTCGTGTCGAAGCTGCTCAACAACAACATGCTCTCGTCGTTCATCGGCAGCGTGCCTTCGAAGTTCTCCAACATCCTCAACGATGCCAACGACCCGATGGGCGTAGAGGTGGAGGCCATCGACAGCGTCTGGCTGGGATGCAACGGAGCCGTATACCTCACCAACCGCGTCTACTCGCCTACCGCCTACGTCAGCGTCAGCTTCCCGGCACTCATCAACGAGACGATGCGCATCCTCTACTGGGGCATCGAGCAGCTGCAGTACAACGTCTACCTCAACTCGCTCAACAGCTACTACAGCTTCTTCATCCCCACCAACGGGGCCCTGCTGCAGTATATCGACCCCTGTTCCTACGGCAAGAGCAGCACACAGCTCATGCGCTTCCACTACGACGCCACGAAGGTCAACAAGACTGAGCGCGTGTGGGCAAGCCTGTGGAACTACGACCCGCAGACGGGCGAGCTGGGCGACTCCATCGGCCGCGTGACCGACTACAACATCATACGCAACCGACTGAAGGATATCCTCGACACACATATCGTCATCGGCAACGTCGAGGACGGACACACCTACTACCGCACCAAGGGAGGCACTGAGATACGCGTCAACAACCCGAAGGCCGGTGCCGCAGGAATGACCGTCGAAGGCAGCTATCAGGCCAACGAGGGACAGCCCGCAAAGGTGAGCTACGTCTACGACCAAACCGACGGCGGCAACGGCAAGAGCTACATCCTCGACGCGGAGCCCATCATGGGAACCCGCCAGACCGTGCGCGACGTGCTCGCACAGCATGAGGAGTTCTCCAAGTTCCTCGAGCTCATGGACGGCAGCGGACTCTTCGAGCAGATTCACCTCAACCGCAATGCTGCGCCCGGACAGAACATCGCATCGTTCAACACCTACCACTACACCGTCTACGTGCCCTCCAACGAGAGCATCGAGGCGCTGCAGCGCGCAGGCAAGCTCTCGTCGTGGGAGAAGGTCGATGCCTATGAGGAAGAAGGCAACATCACCGCCAAGACGCGCGACTCGCTGCAGATCGTCAACTTCCTCAAGTATCACATCCAGGACAACGCACTCTTCATCGGAGCCGAGCCCGAGAGCGGCGACTTCGAGACAGCAGTCATCGACCCCTCGACCGAGCGCTTCTATCGCGTCAGCGCACGTCTCGAGGAAGACGGCATCACACTTGTCGACCATGCAGGCAACCAGCGCAGGGTGGTCACCAGCAACCCGCAGCTCTACAACCTCATGGCGCGCGAGTACCTCTATTCCGAGAGCGACGCGTCGCGTGCGAACAATATTGAAACAAGCTCGTCGGCAGTTATCCACCTGATTAACGAACCGCTCCTAATTGAACAATGACACTATGAATACGAAGCGAATACTGATAGGCCTGGCGCTTATCATCTTCCATTTTTCATCCAGCGTAGCACAGCAGGCAGGCGACATCATCAGCGGAACGGTGTCCGACGACTTCGGCCCCGTGATGATGGCTAACGTCGTGGAGATCGACGCCGCCAACCGTATCGTCGCCTCTGCCGTGACCGATATGAGCGGAAACTTCTCCTTCAAGCTGAAGAATCCCAAGGACAAGCTGCGCGTTACCTATGTGGGCTATAAGACCGTCACCCTGCCCTTCAACAAGACGAAGTACGCCATCAAGCTGCAGGATGCCACCCAGATTCAGAACGTGACCATCACCGCCACCAAGCGCTCAGGCGGATCGGGCCTCTCCATTCCCGTCGATGAAATCTCAACAGCTCAGCAGAGCATCAACATGAGCGAGTTCGAAGGACTGTCGATGACCACCGTCGACGAAGCACTGCAGGGACGTATCGCAGGTCTCGACATCGTGGCCAACTCAGGTAACCTCGGAGCAGGCACATCGATGCGCCTGCGTGGTGTATCGAGCATCAACGGCTCGAGCGAGCCACTCATCGTCGTCGACGGCAACGTCTGGGAGACCAACACCAACGACTTCGACTTCTCGTCGGCCAACGAGGAGAAGTTCGCAGAGCTGCTCAACGTCAACCCCGACGACATCGAGAGCATCTCCGTCCTCAAGGATGCCGCCGCTACGGCCATCTGGGGATCGCAAGGCTCCAACGGTGTCATCGAGATCAAGACCAAGCGAGGCACACGCGGAAAGACCAGCGTCGACTACAGCTTCCGCCTCACAGCCACACACCAGCCTAACGGCTACAAGCTGCTCAACGGCGACGAGTACACCATGCTGCTCAAGGAGGAATACTTCAACCCCTCGATGAGCGACGTGGCCAGCAACATCCAGGAGCTGAACTACAACCCCTCCTTCGCCGAGTACGAGATGTACAACAACAATACCGACTGGCTCGAGCAGGTCAAGAAGACCGGATGGCGACAGAACCACTACCTCGCACTCAGCGGCGGCGGTGAGAAGGCTCACTTCCGCGTGGGTGCCGGCTACGACCACGAGACGGGATCCATCATCGAGCAGCAGCTCGACCGCTTCACCTCGCGCGTCAACCTCGACTACTTCGTCAGCGACCGCATCAAGATCGAGACAAACATCGCCCTCACCTACACCAAGAACCACAAGAACAACGGCGACCTGCTCTCCATCGCCTACGTCCGCATGCCCAACCTCTCAATCTTCGAGCAGGACAAGATGGGCATCGACCAGGACGACTACTACTCGATGCTGCCAACGGTCAGCTCATCGCTGCGCGACCAGCTCAACCACAAGAACCCCGTGGCACTGGCCAAGCTCGCCAAGAGCAATGAGACCAGCTACAACATCACGCCCGAGTTCAAGCTGCGCTACGACCTGCTGGGCATCGACAACGACCACTCACGCCTCAACTACGAAGGCAAGGTAGTATTCAACATCTTCAATAGGTACAACGATAATTTCATGCCCCTCTCGCTCAGCACGACGGGATGGAACGACACAGGCAGCAACAGCACTTCGTCGGATATGTCGAAGAGCCTGGGCGTCACCACCACCCACACGCTGACCTTCACGCCGGTGTTCCGCAACCGCGACCACTCGCTGACGATGATGCTGCGCGGACAGCTCACCAGCGGCACCTCTTCGTCGCAGAACACCTCAGCATGGGGATTGCCCAGCGGAACCATCCAGAGCACAGCCGCCGAGGGCATCATCAACAACATGTCGACTGGCAGCGGCCAGTGGCGCAGCATGTATTTCACCTACTCCACCCACTATGCGTACAAGGGACGCTACATGGCCGACTTCTCAGTACGCCGCGACGGAAGCACCAAGTTCGGCGACGACCAGCGCTGGGGTAACTTCCCCGCACTATCGCTGCGATGGAACATCAGCCGCGAGCCTTGGTTCCAGAAGGCGCTGCCCTTCATCTCGATGCTCTCCATCCGTCCGGGTTGGGGTATCGTGGGTAAGCAGCCGGGAGCCGAAGCCCTCTACTACAGTAAGTACCGTAACGGCGCAGGATACCTGGGCGAAGGCAGCGTCTATCCCCAGAACATCCAGCTCAACAACCTGAAGTGGGAGCAGAAGGAGACCTACAACATCGGTGCCGACTTCGGTTTCTTCAACGAACGCATCACGGGTAACGTCGAGCTGTACTGGCAGTACACCACCGACCTGCTGATGTCCTCACGAGGCATTCCCACATCATCCGGCTATGAGACGCTGGCTTACCAGAATGTGGGCGACATGAAGAACATCGGTTGGGAGTTCAACCTCAACGGCAACCAGATCATCAAGGCCGGCAAGTTCTCAGCCGACTTCAACATCACCTTCGCCAACAACAAGAACCAGATCACGGCGATGGACGAGACCTGTCTGGCAAGCCTCAACAAGGAGTTCAACCGCTCCAACGGCTCCTACCTCACCCGCGTAGAGCTCAACACCGCACTCGGAAGCATCTACGGATTCCGCTACAAGGGCGTCTATCAGTACAGCGACTACTCGCCCGAGGAGATTCACGGCGTCAGCGGTCCCAATGCCCCTGTGGCACGCGACAAGGAGGGGAATGTCATCCTCGACGAGAACCGCATGACCAAGCCCATGATGTTCTGCGCAGGAAGCGTGAACTATGAGTTCCGAGGCGGCGACGCCATCTACGAGGATATCAACGCCGACGGACAGATCAACGAGCTCGACATCGTCTACCTGGGTTCCTCGCTGCCAAAGTTCACCGGCGGTTTCGGATTCAAGTTCCACTGGGGACGCCTCACCTGGAACAACCAGTTTAACTTCCGCTACGGCAACAAGATCATCAACCAGGCACGCATGGAGGTCGAGAAGATGTACGACAACAACAACCAGAGCCGCGCCGTCAACTGGCGCTGGCGCGTCGAGGGCGACATCACTGAGATTCCTCGCGCTCTGCGTCAGACAGGTTACAACTGGCTGGGCAGCGACCGCTTCGTGGAGGACGGATCGTTCATCCGTCTGAACTACTCACAGCTCAGCTATTCACTGCCCTCGAAGACCATCAAGAAGTGGGGACTCACACAGCTCTCTTTCCACGTCTCGGCCAACAACCTCTTCGTGCTGACCAAGTACTCAGGCGCCGACCCCGAGGTGGGCTACGGATCGATGGGCATCGTCACCGACGGTGCGAAGACCCCACGCGCCAAGTCCTTCACCGGCGGTATCACCATACGTTTTTAACTGAGAACAAAGACATCAAGTATTATGACTACCAAGAAATATAACATCAGCAGAATTGTGATGAGCCTGGCACTGGGCACAGCACTCACCAGCTGCTCCGACTTCCTCGATATCCTGCCCATGAACGACGTGGTGCTGGAGAACTACTGGACGGAGAAGGCCGATGTCACCAGCGAGATGAACAGCTGCTATGAGACACTCGAACATAGCGACGCGCTCACTCGTATGGCCGTCTGGGGAGAGATGCGCAGCGACAACATCCGCATGGGAGCCAGCGTGCCCAACGACATCAACGAGATTCTCAAGGAGAACCTGCTGCCTTCCAATCCCTATTGCAACTGGGCAAAGATCTATGAGTGCATCAACCGTTGCAACATCCTCTGCCACTATGCACCCATCGTGCAGGCACTCGACCCCAACTATACCGAGGACGAGATGAGAGCCAATATCGCCGAAGCCACCACGCTGAGGTCGCTGGCTTACTTCTACCTCATCCGCACCTTCCGCGATGTGCCCTACACCTCTGAACCCAGCATCGACGACACCCAGCAGTATGTGCTGCCAGCCACTCCGTTCAACGACGTTCTCGACTCGCTCATCAGCGACCTCGAGCGTGTGAAGGGCGATGCCGTCAGGCGCTACTACACCGACGACAGCAGCAATGCCTACCAGAACTCCTGCCGCATCACCCGATGGGCCGTCTATGCACTCCTGGCCGACCTCTACCTCTGGCGCGGCGACTGGGATCAGGCCATACGCTACTGCGACCTCGTCATCGACTTCAAGCGGCAGCAGTACCAGGAAATGCTCGAGCGTGAGGGCAATGTCAACAACATCGACCTCATCGACAGCATTCCCATGATCCTCACCAAACCCATAGGAACGACCGACTGCGGCAATGCCTACAACGAGATCTTCGGCACGGGCAACTCCTTCGAGAGCATCTTCGAGCTCTACTTCAACTCTACGCAGAGCCAGAAGAACACCTGGGTGAGCAGCTTCTACGGCAACAACAATAACGTGGTGGGACAACTCTCGGCTTCCGACTTCCTTTTCAAGGATGTGGCTACGGGTTCCAACAACGTGTTCAAGCGCACCGACGGACGCGCCTACGAGGCCAGCGAGCTCTCCAGCTCACGCTACGCCATCACGAAGTACGCTCGCCGCACCGTCAGCTACTCCACGCGAAACGTCACTACTGAGAAGGACCTCAACCTCTCGTCATCACGACGTGCCAGCGAAGATGCCAACTGGATCTTCTACCGCCTCAGCGATATGATTCTCATCAAGGCCGAGGCTCTCATCGAACGCGCTCAGGGAGGTGACTTCGACGCTGCCTTCGCACTCATCGACATAGTCAACAAGCGAGCCAACGATGCCGTCAACGGCACACGCTCCAGCACCCTCAACAAGGCCGACTACGCCGACTCGAAGGCTGCAATGGAAGGTCTCGTGCTCGAGGAGCGTCAGCGTGAGTTCCTCTTCGAAGGCAAGCGCTGGTTCGACCTGGTGCGCTTCGCTCGTCGCGACGGCGACAACTCGCGTCTCATCAACCTTGCTTCGCGCAAATACCTCGAGAACGTGAACGCCATCAAGATCAAGCTGGCCGATCCCAACATCATCTACTTCCCATACGCCAAGAGCGAGCTGAAGGTCAATCCGCTGCTCAAGCAGAACCCGGCCTTCACCACTGGCGAGGACTCCGAGCTCAACAGATAGTCAACTCAATAAAACGAAAAAGGATATGATTACAAAAAACATCAAATATCTCCTCGTCTGTGGCGTGATAGGTTGTGTCGCAAATACTGCCCTGACCTCCTGCGTCGACAACGACGATGACGTGCCCGAGAACTACTACGAGGCCACGAAGCTCACGGCAGCTGCGTTCCTCGAGGAGCGCCCCGAGCTCTTCAGCGAGTTCATCGGCATCCTCAAGCGCACACCCTATTTCTCTATGCTCTCCACCTACGGCACCTACAGCAGCGCCGGATTGCTGAAGTACACACTCTTCGCCCCCACCAACGAGGGCATCGAGCGCTACCTCAAGCGCAACGGCTACAGCAGCATCGAGCAGATACCTACGGAGACCTGCGACACCCTCGCACGCACGCACATTATTAAGAAAGGTGCGTTCTTCACCACCGATATCAGCGAAGGCGCCCTGCCCGAACTGAATATGGACGATGCCTACATCGTACTGTCGTCCGACAGCGATGTGACCAACAACAACAAACTGGTCTACTACATCAACAAGAACTCCCGCATGCTCGAGTTCAACGACTCGGTCACCAACGGTGTGGTGCACGTCATCAACAACACCATCACCTCGAGCAGCATGCTCCTGGCCGACAAGATCGAGGAGGACTCCACGCTGACGCTCTTCAGCGAGGCGCTGCGGATGACGGGTATGGCCGACTCACTCACGCGCTACATCGACGAGAACTATTACTGCAGCGACGACTCGGTATATACCGGCACGATGGAACGATGCACCAGCGGTAGTGCCCAGTACACACGCACCTTCTGGGTGGGCAAGCGCTACTTCAAGTACACCGCCTTCGTCGAGCCCGACTCCGTGTTCCATCGCAATGGCATCCACAACATCGACGACCTCAAGGCCTATGCCAAGAGCGTCTACGACAAGACCTATCCCGAGGATGCTGGACTCTACGACGACAATCCCAAGGACCGTCGCAACCCCCTCAACCGCTTCGTCAGCTATCATCTGCTCAACCGCATCGGACAGTACAACAGCTGGGTACCCTCAGGCACCATCCGCGAGCGCTGTCTCGACACCAAGCTCATCGATCCTGAGGAATACTACGAGACGATGTGTCCCGGCACCATCATGCGCTTCGCAGGACCGTCGGCCGGACTCTTCATCAACCGTCGCGGCGTGCAGAACAGAGCCGAGCGTGGCGCCTTCGTCAAAGGCGTGAGGGTGCTCTCACCGTCAGAGTCGGGCCAGACCGACCAGAATGCCCTCAACGGCGTCTATCACTATCTCGACGATATCCTTGCCTACACTACTGAGGTGCGCGACGTCGTGCTCAACCGCCGCATACGTATCGACGCCACCGTGCTCAGCCCCGACTTCATGAACTGTAACGGCCGAGGACGCTACGGCGAGGACATCCTGACGGGATTCAAGAACAAATACATCACCGACTGGGAATGCAGTCCCGAGACTTTCGTCGGCGTGCACAGCGATGTTGACTATTGGCATTCCTATCAGGCCAATGCCGTCTGCGTCAGCGGTGTGTTCGACGTCTCTTTCAAGCTGCCTCCCGTGCCGTCAGGCACTTATGAGGTGCGCCTAGGCTACACACCAGGCGAGGAACGCGGTGTGGTTCAGGCCTATCTGAACAACGTTCCCTGTGGCATTCCCATTGACTTGCGTGTATGGGGTGGCGACCCGACCATCGGTGCCACAGACGATACCGAGGATGAGGAAGAGAACATTGCCAACGACAAGGCCATGCACAATCGTGGCTACATGAAAGGTCCTGACTGCTGGCATCCTGGTGGCGGCGACGATTCCATGCGCCAGCTCAGCCCCCTGCGCCGCATCCTGACCACTCAGTACCTCGATTCCAACAAAGAGTACCGTCTGCGCATGCGTCAGGTGCTCGACGACCCCAACCGCTACTGGTCGTTCGACTATATCGAGCTTTGTCCCAAGAGTGTCTATGGCAGCCCTGAGGGCGAAGATACACATTAACTGACAATTGAAATAATATGATTATGATTAACAAGATAACCAAAAGGCATCTGATAGGTTTTTCATTTATCATTTGTCATTTATCATTTAGCATAGCGCTCACCTCCTGTTCCGAATGGGACGACCACTACGAAGGAGCGCAGACAGGCACCAGCCTGACGCTCTGGCAGCAGCTGCAGCAGCATCCTGAACTGAGCGACTTCTGTCAAATGCTCGAGCAGACAAAGGTGTTCCGCATGCACAAGAAGACTCCCGTGAGCTATGCTCAGCTGCTCGACGGAGGACAGTCGTTCACGGTAGTGGCACCTGTCAACGGTACCTTCAACCGCGACTCCCTCATCCGTCTGACCCAGACACATCAGGGCGACTCGGTAGCTGAGAAGTTCTTCGTGCTCAACCACATCTCGCGCTCCACCAGCTCGATGAAGGACTACGAACAGTCGATGCTCATGCTCAACTCCAAGCACATGACGCTCTCGGCAGGCACCATCGAGGGTGTCGCCCTCAAGGCATCCAACCTGCATGCCAAGAACGGAGTGCTGCACATTGCCGAGCGTCCCCTGCCCTATGAGTACAACCTCTACGAGGCCCTGTGCGATATGGCCGACCTGAGTGCCATCGGCAATTTCCTGCGCCAGTACGACGAGGACTACTTCGATGCCGACGCCTCTGTGTCGAGCGGCATCGTCGAGGGTGTGCCCGTCTATGTCGACTCTGTCGTCATCGAGCGCAACCGCATGCTCCAGCGCATCGGACTCATCAATGCCGAGGACTCCACCTACTGGATCGTGGTGCCCACTACCGACGGTTGGAACCGTGCCTGGGACGAGGCCACGAAGTATTTCGTCTACGACGCTACCGTCCTCAAGCGCGACTCCATCCAGCAGTACTGGACCAACCGCGCCCTGCTCGACGATGCCGTCTTCAACATTACCGACCAGCACTCCACGCAGGATTCGCTGTGGTCGGTGCCCTACCTCA
>JAEEGK010003391.1_pt1 | contig 39720 bp, 32 predicted proteins | sample 8958771 | NCBI WGS metagenome assembly JAEEGK01 (sample SAMN16246547, study PRJNA631951) | gut metagenome | biome: gut microbiome; feature: rumen; material: SC-attached | host: Bos | place: Iran: Karaj | collected 2018-10
ATGAGAAGATGGGCGAACAGGCTATAGGAATCTCTTCGATAGCACGCAGCGTGTATATGATCCTGTTCATCCCTGTCTTCGGCTTCCTCGCCACGTCAAACACGCTTACGAGCCGTATCATCGGGGCGGGACAAGCCGATGAAGTGCTTAAGACGGTATTCAGAATAATTTTCAACTGTGTTTTATGCTGCATTCCGTTGATTTTGGTGTGCGTCTTCTTCCCCACCACGGTGATGAGCATCTACACCGACGACATGACGCTCGCCAACTCGGCCATCCCGTCGGTTTACGTGATTTGCGGCGCCATCATCTTTCAAGCCATCGGCACAATCGCGTTCGAGTCGGTGTCAGGGACAGGCAACACCCAAGCTGCATTGTGGCTGGAGTTTGGCATACTCTTGCTTTACATCGTCTACATCTGGGTCTTGACCAACGTCACCACCCATGTGGAATGGGTTTGGACCTGCGAATACATCTATGGCGGCTTAATCGCAATAGTATCAATAATTTACATCAAGTTTGCAAACTGGAAAAAATTGAAAATATAGCGTCTATCCGTCATTTCGACCGACCGCAGGGAGTGGAGACCTGAGCTCAGCGAAAGCATTAACCACAGGTTAATAAATCTCCATCTGTTCAAATGAGATTTCGCTTCACTTGAAATGACGGGATAACGCATAATAGTTAAATATCATTATGAAAAAGATCGAAATAAAAGATTTTGAGCTTTACACCACTGGAATCATCAGCATTGCGTGGAAAGAGGGCAAAAAAGACATGTTTTTGAATGTCGACCTCGACCTTGCGGCGATGATGAAGCTCTGCAAGATTGAAGGCATATCATACGAGACGGTGCAGAAGCTGTCGGCCGACCAGAAGCCTGTCACATTCCACAAGGCATCGGTATATCTTTATCAGGAGGACGACCGTCCGGGACAGTATTGTTTGAGCGAGGCAATGTTTGAAGACGATGGCATCGACATCTACTACTGCGAAATCAAAGGCTGAAGATAACGTCTTACCCGACCTCCCCGACTTCGTCGCCATCGACTTCGAGGCGGCTAATGCTGCCACCACCAGCGTGTGCAGCGTGGGAATCGTCATCGTGCGCGGCCGCGAGATTGTGGAGGAGTTTTACAGCCTCGTGAAGCCGGTGCCCAACTACTATGACTTCTACACGAGCAAGATTCACGGCATCAAGAAAAAAGACACCGACGACGCGCCCATCTTCCCTCAGGTGTGGAATCAGGTTGAGAAGAAACTCAAGGGGTTGCCTTTCGTGGCGCACGGCTACGAGTTCGAGAAACGCTGCCTGAACTCACTGTTCGAATACTACAAGATGGGACGCAAGCGCTTCAAGATTTACGACACGAAACGCGCCTCAGAGATAGTGTTTCCTGACTTGGAGAACCACAAGCTGCAGACAGCGGCTTCAGCCTGCGGCTATGAGTTTGACAAGAAGAACAAGCATCACAACGCGCTGGCTGATGCGGAGGCGTGCGCGAAGATAGCGATGGAGGTGTTCGATCAATAATTGTTATTTATCTCCGTATGGTTGTTGATCCTCAGCGACCATCGGGCATTTTTCATTCGCGACATCATAATTCTGCCTTGTAACCATAATAATGTCTTGTCTTAAGGCCAAACTAATATGCGACAAGGTACTAATCGTAAAATTATGGCGACCAGTAAGCCATTTGCTGATTTCCGATTCACGTTTGCCAAGCCTGTTTGCCAAATCACGGCGGGTCATACCTTTTTGTTTCAGAACTTCCACAATTCTTTCAGCAATCGAAAACGAAAGCTCAAACTCAGCCATACGGTCTTCTGGGATAGCAGCTATACAATCTCGAAACGACTTATTTTGTATCATAATTCAAATACTGTTTTATCAATTCCTGTAATAATATTATTTTCAACTTTAACTTTGCCGTTTTTCCTTGCTTCTTTCAACAAAAAGTCAAATTTTTGAAGGTCCAAAACATAACCGCTAAGTTTTTCATTTTCCTCATACGTTCTTGTAACCTTTTCCCCTCCATTTCCGAGAATCAAAACCTGATCGGATATCCTTAAACAATACAACCTCAAGCACCTTGAATCGAGCGACAATGCACAAATACTATCTTTCATCTTGCCTTCCATCCTGAAAAAACGTTCCAAGGCTCCTTTTTCAATAATTTTTTTCAAAGCAAAAATAATCGTTTGAAAATCCTTATTTAATCTCGCATTATCTTTAAATTCAGCAAGAAATTTCTCAAATTCGCTTTTTTCATCCCCCTCAAAACAAATAGAATAAAGACAAACTATATCGTTCTGTTCTATTGTTTTCAAAGTCATTTTTCTTCTCATAGCTCCACAAATTTCAAGTTTGCAAATATACAAATAATTTTAAACTTCACTTAAAAGTGAAATGTTTTTTTTTAACATCAAAACCTGTAACTATTTTGTTTCGGTTCTTGTTGCAAAGATACAACAATTTTTCAAACGCGCAGCCGATTTTTTAAAAAATTTTAAAATTCGACGTTGATTATCATGCAAATACATTCAAGACAAAAAAATCATTTGATTTTATATAGAATATTTTGTATTTTTGCAACGTAATATTAAATTCATGAATTTATGGAGCCTTTAAAAAACACGGACAATAGCGGCGTAATATTGTATAATGCGACGGATTCCCTCAAAAACATTGAAGACAGAATCTTCTGCATAAGGGGAGTTAATGTCATGATTGACAGAGATTTAGCGGAGATTTACGAAGTAGAAACAAAAAGACTGAACGAAGCCGTAAAACGAAATTTAAAGCGTTTCCCTCCCCACTATTTGTTTCAATTAACAAAAGATGAGCAGGAAAGATACGAGTTTTTGAGGTCGCAAATCGCGACCTCAAACATAGGACATAATCGTTTGAGGTCACAAATTGTGATCTCAAATAAAGGTGGTAGAAGGTATCTTCCTTACGCCTTCACTGAGCAAGGTGTCTCAATGCTTGCTTCGGTTCTAAACAGCGCCACTGCAATAGATACAAGCATCAAAATCATTGATGCTTTTGTGGCTATGCGACACTTTATGCAGAACAATGCCAAGATTTTTGTCGAGATTGAAAGCATTAAACAACATCAGATTGAAACAGACATTCATTTGATTGAAAATGACAGAAAAATTGAGCATATTTTGACTTTATTGGAGAAAAATGAGCAAGAAGACAAGCAAAAATTGTTCTTCGACGGCCAGATTTATGACGCTTTCAGTCTGATGGTTTCAATAGTGCAAAAAGCTGAAAAGGATATCGTTTTGATTGATAATTACGTAAATACTGAGACCTTGGACATTCTGTCCGAAAAGAAAAAAGGCGTTAATGTTCAAATATTTACATCGAAAAACAATAAAATAACGAAAACAGCCATTGAAAAATTCAACTCGCAGTATCCCAGGTTGGCCCTGAGTTTCACTGACAAATTTCATGATAGATTTATAATACTCGACCATCGCATAGCATATCATATCGGCGCCTCAATAAAAGACGCCGGAAAGAAGTGTTTTGCGGTGAGTTTGATCAACGACCAATGGATGGTTGAAGCGCTCTTGAAAAGAACAATTGATTAAAGCGGCAGCCTTAATGGCGTTAAGGCCATTAAGGCCCTTAACGCCATTAAGGCTGCCGCTGAAGATGGTTTTGTAAACTTCCCCCTTTTTAGGGAAAGGGACAATTATAGTTAAGCTCTGGTACCGCGTTCGATAAGAGTGAAAACAGCTATGCCCTTGCTGTTATCTCTGCTTATTCTGATGAGGAGTCTGGAAATTAACGACCTGTAAGCGATAAGACAGAGACAGCGAGGGCGACCTTGATTTATACAAGATCGCCCTTACCAAAAATTAGATGTGCGAATATAATTAATGCTAATAATCTTGAATCAATCTGACAGCATTACCATTATGTCGACCATCCCATTCTCCTGTTTTGAGTTGTGTATCAGAAAAAAACTCAGATAAGGCTTGGTATGAATAATGGCACGACGATGACCAATAATAAGCATTTGTTCCAGCATAATAAATACCTGTGCCAACACGCGAACCAGTTGCAGGTAAAAATACAGCTCCATGATTTTGCAAAATAGTTGTCCAATTTGAAGCACTTATTATATTACTATTGTAATTAGCAGTCCTGTTATTAATAGAGTTCAATACATATATGGATCCCTCCCAATCATCTGGCAAAACAATCACACCATTCACATCATTAACAATTGCTTTTGCAAAACGGATTCCCGATGGTGTTGTTCTCGTAAACAACACATAAACCCATTCACTATTGGTTAATGTTCGCCATTGACCAGCAACATTACCTCCATTATTTATTGGATTATAAACACCCCAATCAGCATTTGCATAATCACCAGTTAAATCATGTTCTCCCGGAGGGCCATATTGGCTATCACTTGAGTAATCATCAGCAGTATCATAAGGCATATAATACGTATTACCATTATACCATCCGCTTGTACCCCAACCGAACAAATCTATCCAGCCACTATATGTTGATGATATATTAGAATTGCCTGAACCGATATAGTCATATTGATGCTCAGCAAATTTCCAAGTATTAGTAGAGGCCTTGTACTGCAAATTACCTTGAGAGAACCATACTTGTTGTGTAGCACTAACAGAGAATAATCCATTTATAGCACCAGTAGGAGCTTGTGGTTGTTCTGAATTAGTTGTAAATGTCTTTTGCGAACCATAAGCCGTTCCTGCTTCATTGGTTGCATAAGCCCTCACATAATATGTTGTGTTAGGCGTTAAGCCTGTCAAAAAACTTGTGAATGTTCCTGTACCAGTGCTATTAGTTGTATGAGCATCGGTTATTGTTGGATTCTGTGATGTACTCCAGCAAACGCCTCTTGCAGAAACTGTTCCATTACCTGCTGATGTTACGTTTCCGCCACAGGTTGCCGTTGTTGTTGTAATATCTGTGACATTATTAGTCGTTACAGTTGGTATTGTAGCATCAGCATTAGTTGTAAATGTCTTTTGCGTGCCATAAGCCGTCCCCGCTTCATTAGTTGCATAAGCACGAACATAGTAAGTGGTATTTGGCGTCAAACCAGTTAAAGAGCTTGTAAATGTTCCTGTTCCTGAGCCATTAGTTGTATGAGAATTGCTGATAGTCGGGTTAGATGAAGTACTCCAACAAACACCACGAGCTGAAACTGTTCCATTACCTGCCGACGTAACATTGCCACCACAGGTTGCCGTTGTTGTCGTTATATTGGATACATTGTTTGTGGTAACTGTTGGAACTGTAGGGTTTGATGTTGTGGTGAAACTAATTGCTTCTCCATACGCTGTGCCAACGCTGTTTTTGGCATAAGTTCTTGCATAATACATTGTATTCTCAATCAAACCAGTAATATCTACTACAAAGCTTCCAGTTCCAGATCCACTGCTTGAATGGTTTCCACTTATAGTCGGATTTTGACTTGTTCCCCAACAAACGCCTCTTTCTGTAACATCTGCACCGCCACTAGATGTAACATTGCCTTCAATTCTTGCACTCGTTGGTGTAATATTGGTAACTTGAATTGTATTAACCGAGGGCACTATAGGTTCTGAAAGTGTTGTAAAACTAATTTCATTTCCATAAGCTACACCTACTGCGTTAACCGCGTATGCTCTAACATAGTATAATGTGTTTAGTGTTAAACCAGTTAATGAGCTTAAAAATTCACCCGTACCATCACCCTCTAAAGTATGAGAATTGCTTATTGTCGGGTTGTGTTCATTACTCCAGCACACGCCTCTTGCCGTAACAGCTATACCACCGTCAGATGTGACATGTCCTCCAGATATTGCTGTATTCAAGGTTATATCAGCAACATCTTTTGTCGTAACTGATGGGATGCTTATATCTTGTGTTTTAAACGTTTTTGTATCAGTGTCAACCAAATTAATGCCATTGGAATAACGGAAACAATAATAATAATTGGTGCTTGGTACTAGATTGCTGACGGTAGCATTAAGTACGTTGTTTGCAATAGTAGCGTCAACAAGAGTGGCATTATTCATATCCTCGCTGGTGTTTACCAACACCTTTATATCATATATCTCAGTCGGGAATGAGTATTTTGCTGTAATAGTGGCATCACAAGAGGTTGTAATTACCAACTCTTCACTAATTTCGAGATTGTAGATCTTTAACTCGGGGATTTTCTTACATGTTACAAGAAACAACGTCGAAACAACCAGTAATATATAGAGTTTTTTCATAATTTAACTATTAAAATCCGATACCTAATCCTAAATTGATTTCATAACATTTGAAATTTGTCGTAACACAATCCAATGAAACAACAAAGCTTTTGAATTTGATAACGGTTCCCAATGATACGTCCACTCCCGACACGCTAATGTCTGTGTTCTTGACATATTTCTTGTCAACCATTTCATAAACCAAACTCTTCATGCCATAACCAGCTCCTATCTTTAATGAAAGTGGTTCTGCTATTCTGTATATAAAACCAGCTGTGGCAGAAATCGAGCTAAATTCCTCAACGCCGCTATATACTGGATAGTCGCCATTAACAGTGAAATCACTGCCGCATTCATAGTCTGCCGACAAGCCTTTAAAACTGAAGTTTGACATAACATTGACAAACCAACCATATTTCTTGACTCTGCCGTATGATAAACCGTATGATGGTTTTGTGTAACTGTCCAAAGCTACATTTAACGTTAAGTAGTTGTATTTGTTGAATTCGACTTTTTCTTTATAAACTTTAATTATTTCTTTTTTAACCTTAGGTTGCTTTGGCACAGCCTTTGAGTCAACTACCAATTTTTCATGCAAACTCACCAATTTGTTTTCTTCAAGATAGAAAGTCTTCTTTTGGGTAAGATAACCATCCTTCTCAAGTCTTAATTCATGTCCTCCAATCAGAATGTCAGAAATAACGGACGGCGTTTCACCTTTTTTCTTTCCGTCAATATATATTGTAGCATCAATCGGGTCACTGTCGATGTCCAAAGTTCCATAAATAGGTTCCGGATTGGGTATTACAATGTTATCATTGCTTCCCAAAACAAGAGTTGCTGTTTTAATGGATGTTCTATGCGATTCCTTTTTAGCTTCAAAGAGATGATTGCCGTCGGACAATCTGCCGCTCCATGACCCTTTTCCCTTATGCTCATTATCGATATAAATATCTGATTGTGAATCTGTGGAAACATTGACGACAACGAAATTGGGCGACATCTTCATGGCAGCCTCAGTCATGAAGCCATCGTTAACCGTAAATGTTTCCTCGGCTATAAAATACATTTCTTTCATCACCTTGACTGTGTGTTGTCCGCTTGGAATCCTATCAGATTTATATGGAGTTACACCGACCCTGTTGTTATCAATAAAAACATTTGCGCCGCTTTCTGGTTGGCTTGTAACATGCAAGTAGCCGAATGCTGGTCGTAACTTTATATCTATCAATGCTTTTTCTGGAGGCATCATGATTGTAACTTCGCCACTTTCTGTATGATACAGGTTGCATTCGATTTTCCAACTGTGTTTTTCACCAACATTATATTGTTTCTTTACTTGTCCATTGCCAACAGGGACATCATCGATATAAATGATTGCATCAGGCTGATCTGCTTTGACAATCATATAGTTGAATGTCGGTATTACTGGAATAGGAGTATAGTTTGTCATGTTGACCAACGTCAATTCATATCCGCACTTTGGTTTCATATCAAAAGGAAAATGAAACTCTGTGGAACTGAACTCCTCATGAAATATTTTAATATAGGTGGCGTAATAGCTGATGTAAAGCCAGACTTCGCCATCTTTGTACTCGGTTTCAAAAAATGTTTGGGCATCACCTTTGAAACTCAGTTCATGGCGTTCCTTGCTGCTGATGTTTTCAGTTTTGATTTTCAAAACAGCGTATGGTTTGTCATTGTCATCATACATTTTCTCCGTGTTGATGTTGATAAAACCAGAAACTTCTTTGAATGAACCTTCTTTGACTTCAAGCTGAGCTAATAAAGGAAATGATATTATAAATGTAAAAATTAGAAGTAAAACCCTTTTATGCATACATTTCATGTTATTCAAAATTTGACAATAAAAAAACCGCGAACTTTTTGTTTTAAGCCGAGGTTCCGGAAAGACCCATACAACAAACAAGAAAGCTCACGGTAAATCACCGCAAGCGTTCCACTTTCTTGTGTTGTATGCCTGAAATTTTCCGGATTTCGGTTTAACTAAGAAAAGCGAAAACGCCTTTTATATTTCTTTAAATTCTTTTAACTATTTCTGTTTCTTTTAATTTTTTTATGATTTAACACTGCAAAAATACAAGTTTTTTCCTAAAAAGTCAAGAAATTGTGAAATTTTGTTTGAGATTAATGCCGCCGCTTTTAAGGGCCTTAATGCCATTAACGCCTTTAATGGCTTTAATGGCAGCGGCACCAGTATCGGCAAAAATCTTGTTAATCTTGTTAATCCTGTCTAATAAAACTCAATCCTGTCTTATGTTTGACAGCCACTCCCCGACCTCGTGCTTCACATAGCTCTCGCTGATGATATGCGACGGCAACGTCTTCTTCGGGCACATCTTGCGGTTCTTGAAGATTTTCTCGTAATCCCCCTTGATGTCGTCGCCAAGAAGCTCGTCGTGCTCTGTATGATGACACGTAACATTCTCATTTACAACGAATTTGAATTTCTTAAACTCAAACAAATCCTGCATCGTGAACTTAAACGAGGTGGCGCCGTCGCTGCGTCGGGCATGATACTGCACCGTGCCCACGCTATTCTTCAACGACTTCATAGGCTCGATGACAGGGTTTATCACCAGCTTAGGACCAGTAAAATCGCTGCAAAGCACATAAAAACCGCCCAACGACGTGCCCATCATCGCAAAGACCTCGTTCTCCTTCGCGAAATCGTTGATTTTCTTTATCGAAGCTCCTGCATGATGATCCACCTCAAGCGCACACCATTCATAATCAGGATAATATAAGTTCAGGAAGCCCACCGTCTGTGTGAACGGCGAGCCTCCGAAACCATGAATGTATATTATTTTAAGTTTTTCCATATTTTAATGAGATTTTTCCACTCCGCTTCGCTTCGGTCGAAATGACGGAAAAAATCTTGTAAATCTTGTTAATCCTGTCTAATAAACAAGCCTGTCTAAATCCACTTCACCAGCGGCAGATCCTGTCTGTGTGGCAGCATCGCGTTGGTCGGGAAGATTCTGAACGTGTAGTTGAACACCCCTGCCCTGTTGATAGGCACGCCAATGTAATAACGGGCCCAGCCATCGCCGGCGTCGACAAGCTGCAACGGGTCGACACGCACGAGCTTGTCAATCACGTCGTTGGTCTTCGTCGCTACAACAAGCTCAATGCCCACATCGCCTTTCTGCAGTCCCGGTGTCTTCAGCGTGATTTCAGCTATCATGACATCGCCATAGTTCAGCGGACGCACGTCAGGATCAGGCACCTTGATGGACTCCACCTCAATCTTGTCCCAGTTAGCCTGGATGTTGCGTTTCCATTCTACGATTTCGAATGCCTTGGCGTATCTGTTGGCTTTCATCCAGTTGGTACGCTCGATAAGCTTGGTGTAATACTGGCTGAAATAGTCGTCGAGCATGCGTTTCATGGTGTAGAACGGTGCAATCTGCATCATGTCGTTCTTCATATACTGAATCCATTCGCATGGCACGCCGTCTTTGTCCCTGTTGAAATACAGCTGAACAATCTCATTTTCAATGATGTCGTAAATTATCTCAGCATCGAGCTCATCCTGATAACGCTGGTCATCGTAGGTACGCTCCTCTTTTATTGCCCAGCCTGCCTTCGGACGATAGCCTTCAGCCCACCATCCGTCGAGCACCGACAAATTGAGTGTTCCGTTCATCGCCGCCTTCTCTCCCGATGTTCCGGAAGCCTCCAACGGACGTGTCGGCGTGTTCATCCAGACATCGACACTTGAAGTCAGGAGCTTGCCGATCTCCATGTCGTAGTTGTTAATAAACACCACCTTACCGATAAATTCCTTTCTTCTGCTGACTTCGATGATATTTTTAATCAGATCCTGACCTGCTTTGTCGTTAGGGTGTGCCTTACCTGCAAACAGGAAAATCACCGGACGCTTAGGGTCGTTGACGATCTCAGCCAATCTCTCAATGTTGCTGAACAGCAGATGCGCGCGTTTGTATGTCGCAAAACGTCTTGCAAAACCTATAATCACAGCGTTTTCATTGAGTTTCTCCATCGTCTCAATGATGAGTTTCGGGCTCTCTGAGCGACGGCGCATATCATCGGCGAGTCTCACCTTGATAAACTCTATCAGGTTGTGTTTCAGCTCTTTACGTATTGCCCAAAAGTCTTTGGCAGGGACATCCTGTATCTTCTTCCAGACTGTCGGATCCGACTGGTTGTCAAGATAATCCTTGCCAAGCACGTCATTATACAGGCATTGCCAATGTTTGTCGGCCCATGTCGGGAGATGCACGCCGTTGGTGACGTAACCGATGTGGTTCTCTTCGGCGAAATAGCCCGGCCACATCTTCTGGAACATCTCGCGGCTCACGCGGCCGTGAATCTTACTCACTCCGTTGACTTCCTGGCTGAGGTTCACCGCCAGTACGCTCATCGAGAACTTCTCGTTCGGGTCGTCGCGGCGTATGCGTCCCATGTTCATGAATTCTTCCCATGAGATGTTGACTCTGCCCGGGAAATGCGACAGATATGTCCTCATCAGGTTCTCCTCAAAGGCGTCGTGGCCTGCAGGGACAGGAGTATGTGTCGTGAACAAGGTCGAAGTTCTGACAAGCTCTTTTGCCACATCGAAGTCGAGGTTATGTTTTGTGACGTAGTTGCTCAGTCTCTCGAGTCCGCAGAAGGCGGCATGTCCTTCGTTGCAGTGGTATATCGTAGGCTTGATATTCAATGCGTTAAGCATCCTGATGCCGCCGATGCCGAGGAACACCTCCTGTTTGATACGCATCTCGCTGTCGCCGCCGTAGAGTTGTCCTGTGATGGCTCTGTCTTCAGGCGAGTTCTGCTCGATATCGGTGTCAAGAAGGTAGAGGCTTATCCTACCCACGCTGACTTTCCAAGCTTTTGCGTAAACGCTTCTGCCCGGGAATGCGATGCTGATGGTCACCCAGTTGCCGTCTTGGTCGCGGACTGGCTCTATCGGGAGCTCAGAGAACTTCTGTGGCAGGTACTGCGAGAGCTGCTCGCCCGACACCGAAAGGTCCTGATTGAAGTAGCCGTAACGATATAACAGTCCGATAGCCAATAAGTTAGCATTCGAGTCGGATGCCTGCTTGAGGTAGTCGCCTGCCAGGATGCCGAGGCCGCCGGAGTATATCTTCAACGACTTCTGCAGTCCGTATTCCATTGAGAAATAAGCGATTTTGTTGTTATCGGCAGGCTTCACCGACATATATTTCTTAAACCTGTCATAAACAGCATTCAGTCTGTTGACGAATCTCTCGTCTTGTTCAAGGTCCTCAATCTGCGATCTGGTCAGGCTCTTCATGAGGGCTATCGGGTTCTGTTCGAGGCGTTCAAACGCAACAGGGTCAATGCTTTCGAACAGTTCGATGGCGTCCATGTTCCAGCACCACCACAGGTTGTTGGAGAGCTCCTGCAGTTTCTTCATCTGCTCAGAATACACAGGATCAATCAAAATCTTCTTCCAGGTCGGTGAGTCCTGTTTCTTATAGTCGAAAACCCTCAACACTTCCGAATATTTCCGGCTCTGTTTCATATAATCCTTAACTCCCGCTTTCCTTACGGCGAGGTCGTAAGCATTCAAATAGTTGACAATCAATTCCTTCCAGGCAAATTTCGATGCCACCGCCACCGCTTGGTCTGAAATTTTATTGTTTTCTTTTTCAGAATGGGCATTCATCTTTTCCACTACCGCGACCATCTGATTGACTACTGTATCGCCGTTATCTTCCTCACGATGAATCACTGTAACAGCTTCACTGTCAATATTTTGGCTCAGTATATATCGTCCGAAGCCGCAAATATCCATGGTGATTGTCGGGATACCGTGGGCGATGCTTTCGAGCGGAGTGTAGCCCCATGGCTCATAATATGACGGGAAGGCCGAGAGGTCGAAAGCATACAGAAATTCGTTGTATTTCATGTTGAAAATGCCGTCGTTGCCGTTGAGGTAAGCTGGCACAAACATCACCTTCACGCGGTCGCCCTCGTTGTTTTGCAAGCCGTTGTCGCGCAAAGCGTTAAGAATCATATCCCATTGATAATCATGGATATAATGTGTACAAGGATATTCTGTATGACCATTGATTTCAACTTCTTTATTGAGACGATGCTGCAGATCTTTCGATGGTCCTGCTATATTGCCAGGCACAGCTATCACCGCCACGATGTCACGTTTCAGATTCTCGTCGTGGTTCAGCTTTGCTAACATCTTGATATACAGGTCGGTACCTTTGTTATGGAACTCATATCGTCCGCTGTTGATAATCAGCATCGAGTCGCGCGGGACTTCTTTTCCGCAAAGGGCATCGATGATTTCAAAAATCTTCGCTCTACTCTTTTCCCTGCATTTGCTGCTGTTTTCAACTTTCGTCACGAAGTCCGAATTAATACCATTTATCGTGATAAAATCAGGTTTTCTTTGCAAAAACTGCTCACATTCCTGTGCGGTGATGTCGCTCACTGTGGTGAAAACATCAGCGTTTTGGGCAGATTTCATCTCCATCGACTGTTGTGACACAATGTTGAATCGGCTTGCCATGTTTTGCCAGTCGTAAGAGTCGAGTTGGCTGTATAGCGGCAGTCCGTTGCCACTGATGGCGCGTCCGAGATATGTCGCGTGTGTGGTGAAGACCGTTGAGATATATGGGCAATGTTCTTTTATGTACAGCACTCCCGCGCCTGTCATCCACTCATGGAACTGTGCCACTACATTATCGTCCGGACCCACGTTCCATTCCACGAAGCTCTCGATGACCTTACCGGCAGCATAGCCGAACACCACCGGCTCGATATAATCCCACTGGCCTTGGATAGAGTCGAGCTGATACTTCTCCCAGAGATGTGCAAGTATATCATTCTTAATGGAATACATCGAGGTATAGTCGATGAGGATGGCTATCGGCTTCGCTGAAATCTTCCAGCGGCCAATACGCACCTTCACGCCAAGAGTCTCAGCAACTTTCTCGCGCCATTCGGGGAAAAGTGCAGGATCTTCGATGAAATACATGGTCTCATGCGCCTCTTTCACGATGTCAGGACCTATCGTAATATAATGATCGTCAAGAAGTTGCTTTATTTCTTCCGCTTTGGTTGAGATGACGGTGTAGATACCGCCCACCATGTTACAAACCTCCCAGCTTGTTTCAAATAGATAATCTGGCTTTTTCATTCCTACAAGTTTGAAGCTTGAGTTTGAAGTTTGGAGTTAAAATCACACCAAACCTCAGCCCTCAAACTGTTATTTCATTCTGTTAATAAAATCTGTTAAAATATTCATGTAATTGATGTAATAGTCGTATGGTGTGCCGCCTTGGTGTTTGGTACACATCGAGGAGAAGTTCTCGGCGGCCTGCAATGCGCGCCAGTCACGTTTCAGTTCCTCATCATGAGATGCTTTCACTTTCTTGAAGCATCCGTACAAGGTGGCGAGGGCGTCGTCCTGCATGTCGTTGCCCATCCAGTTGGACAGGTCACGTTCCTCATCGCGGCATGAGAGTGGCATTGGTGCGTCGAACACACTCATCGGCTGCATCTCGTCGCCAATCTGATGTGGCGTAACAAACTGGAAATCAGTACGTTTCAAGACAGCGTCAGGCAGCTGTCGCATAAACTCGAAGATACCTGTAGAAGCATCCAGAGCCTCGCCAAATGTCTCATAATCAATGAAGATGTTGACCAGCTCCTCCTCTTTCGGCAACGAGTTGAGCCAGTTGACGAAGTCATCGACGGTGAAGTTCTCGTGAGCGAACTTCAAAGTTATCTCGTCGCTCATCTTCCAGTTGCGAAGCATCACTTTAAGTTTAGGATTTATCGCATTGACATACAGATAGTTAGGGCTCTTCCAGCCCAACACATGCTTAGCACCTTCTGTCATGATGAGGTCGAAGCCCATCTCCGCAACGTCAGCACCTATTTCGTTTGAATATATGAGCTCGGTGTTATGGAAAGTCTTCGGACGGACATTGAAAATCTCTTTCATAAGTCGTTTATGCTCAGCGACTTCCATCTTAAAAGCGTCCTTATTCATCAGCGACGCCACCGAGTGCGAATATGTCTCTGCCAGCACCTCCACATTGCCTGTCGCCACAAGCTTTTTGAAGCTTTCTAAGGCATAAGGCGCGTACACCTCCATCTGCTCGATGCCGACTCCCGAGAACGAAATCGCGAACTTCATCTTGTTCCCTAGTTCCGCTATCTTATTGAGCATCAGGTTGTTCATCGGGATATAGCATCTCTCAGCCACACGCTGCATCGTGATGCGGTTGTTATAGTCGTCATAGTAGAAATGACGTTTTCCGATATCGAAGAAACGATACGTGCGGAGCCTGTACGGCTGATGCACCTGGAAGTAAAAACAAAGATTTCTCATATCTATAAGTGTTTATTATTCTATTTAACGAATTTTCTATTACTGAATCCAGTCCAACCCACTGATATAAAATGTAATGTAGAAATCTCACTCTGTCCCATATTTGTAATCCCACAATTATATCTTATTCTTATGTATTGGTCATCAAAAAGAGTGTCTTTTAATTTAATATCAAAGTTCAGTCCTACTTGATACAATACATATCTATTATTTTCTCTTTTCTTTTTTGACACAGAATAACTTTCCCAATTATATCCAACACCGACAACCGGTGATAATCTGATTGATTTATTATCAACAATATTATAACTTAAATTTGCATACACTAAAGCAAAATCTATTTCAGAACCTTTTGAATAAATACTGTCACCCGAATACGTAATATTATAACGTGTATTTGCAGCAATAATATCTCCTCCTAAATCCAGTTCTAACTTTTTATATGAAACATTAAAACTCAATCCAAAACCAGCTACTGGTTTATGCATTTGACCTGTCGAAAAGCCGGAACACAGTTCAAAACTCACTCCAAAACCCCAATTCGATTTGTCATAATAAGATTTGTGTATGATGTTATTTGCAACCCACTTATAACGGCTGTCTGGATATTTAGCCAAGAATTGATCAAGCCGTTCATTATATTCCTTCTGCGATATATCACCATAATAATAGCCAAAATTATATCTGGGATCGTTATAGTATTTTTTATCTAACACCCAATCCAAATAAATTGTAAGGAATTCTCTGTCTTCAGCTGAAAGCTCGGCTTCCTGTAGATTTGAATGTAACAGATGTTCGTCCTCAATGCTATGTCTATACAATTGTGCATATAACTGGTCATACACAGGTAGGATTTTCGCCTCATAAACTTCATAATCAGTCGAATCAAATCCGAGCATTGTAGTCAACAAATCAAAATCCTGTGTCCAATACGGCAAAAGCCATAATTCACTCATTGACAAAGCACAATAGTTGTCATCCTCCAAATCAAGCAAATAGTCTGTTATTTCCTTAACCTTTTCATAGTCGCGATCGAGGAATTTTTCAAGGAGATACGCCCTGCCGTTCTCGATTTTCACCTTCTTGGTTTGCTGCATCTCATTCTCAATCTGCGCAAACGCAGGCATCATCGTGATTAGGAGAAGGGTTAATATGACTATTTTTCTTTTCATTTTTGTAGGCCGATAGCACGTTCATAAACCGCCTTGATTTTCTTGGCGGCGTATTCCCACTTGAGGTTGTCGACTTCCTCTTTTCCTTCCTTACGGAAAATGTCGTTCACTGCCTTGTATTTGCAGATGCCGTATATGGCGTCGGCGAGTCCGTTGATGTCCCAGAAGTCGACTTTCAGTGCATGCTCGACCACTTCCGACACTCCCGACTGCTTCGAGATGACAACCGGCACCTTCAGTCGCATAGCCTCAAGCGGCACGATGCCGAAAGGCTCTGATATTGAAGGCATTACGAAGACATCTGTCATGGCGAACATCTGGTCGACGTCGTTGCCTTTGAGGAAACCCGTGAAATGGAAGTTAGCTCCGATTTTGAGCTGCGCCACACGTTTTATCATCTTCTGCAGGAGGTCGCCGGTGCCTGCCATCACGAAATGTATGGTCGGGTCAACCTGCAAGATTTTATATGCCGCTTCCACGAAATACTCTGGGCCTTTCTGGTATGTTATACGTCCGAGGAACGTCACCACCTTGTTTTTCAGGCCGCTGCTCTCGTATTCGTCGAGTGACTTGTCGCTTGGCTCCACGGCGTTATGCACTGTGATGACCTTGTCGGGGTTTATTCCATACTTCTCGATGACGATGTTACGAGTCCAGTCGCTCACGGTGATTACGAGGTCTGCCGCCTCCATGCCTCTCTTTTCGATGGCATACACGTCGGTGTTGATGTTCTCGCCTGAGCGGTCGAACTCGGTGGCGTGCATGTGCACCACGAGAGGCTTGCCTGTCGTCTCTTTCGCGGCTATTCCTGCCGAATACGTCAGCCAGTCGTGGGCATGAATCACGTCGAAGTCGTATTGTGTGGCGAGTGACGAGCCGATGAGGGCGTAACGTGCCACCTCCTCCATGAGGTTGGCTCCGTATTTGCCCGAGAACTCGTATCTTGGCGCGAACACCGAGCTATGAAAACCCTCCGTGGCATGACGCTGTTCCTCATACATCGTGGCATATTGCTCAGGTCCCACGTAAGGGATGATATTCGAGCCAATCTCCATATATTGCACTCTGTCCCAGTAGCTTCGCTCCGTCTCATGGTCGATGTCGACCGTCACGTCGCTGGCGTTGAGCAGACGCACGTTGGTCTGGTCCTCGTCGCCGAAAGCCTTAGGCACCACGAAGAGCACATCCACGCCGTTCTTGGCGAGACCTTTAGTCATTCCGAAGCACGCTGTGCCGAGACCGCCTGTGATATGAGGCGGAAACTCCCATCCAAACATCAAGACTCTCATAACCTGCCCTCCTTTAAATATTCGATGACATATTTCATATACAGCAATGCTGCCACGCTCGTCGACTGCGAGATGCAGCCGCGTGCCTCATGAGGCGGATTGCCGTCGTAAATCTCAGAGATGCTGCCGATGCCGTTCTCGAAGATAGCCTGTTCAAAACCCTGGTACAGGTCTTCGAGATATGGCAGTGCTGTCTTTCCGTAAAGGCGGATGCACAAATCGGTGTAAGGCATTATCAGCCAAGGGAATACGGTTCCATTATGATAAGCCTGCTCACGCTCACGGTGGTTGCCGATTGTCACGCCACGATAATGCTCGTCACGTGGCGAAAGCGAACGTAATCCTCTGATTGTCAGCAACTCAGAGCGTGTTATATCAAGAATACGTTTCTTTAACTCGTCGTTAAGCGGAGAATAACGCAACGAGGCGGCTATCATCATGTTGGGGCGCACCATCTCGTTTTTCTCGTTTTCGTTGACGAAGTCGTAGAACATATTGTTTTTCTCGTCATAGAACGTCTTCACGAACGATTCCTCAAGACGTTGGGCATAATCCTGCCATTTTTTGAGTAGAGGATTGTTTTTATTTGCCTCTTTAAGCAGCTCCACGCCGTAGCGTAATGCGTTGTACCACAATGCGTTAATCTCTATCGCATAGCCTGTTCGTGGTGTCCATGGCTTGCCGTCGCAGAACACGTTCATCCACGTCAATGCCAGACGTTCGTTGCCAGCATAGAGCAGTCCGCTGTCATCTGCTTTCACGTTGAAATCGGTGCCGTTGATAAAGCTCTCGAGTATTGTTGTCACCACTTTGCCGTATTCGCGCCATATCGTCTTAAGGTCTTTGCCCAGCATCGACTCATATTTCTGAAGGTTCATGAAGAACCACAGCGGCGAGTCGACGGCGGTGTAATAGAGGCTCTTTTGATAATATCTATGAGGGAAGAATGCGCCCTGCATCCTCTCTATCATATACTTCAGCAGCTCTTTGAACGTCTTCTCATCGCCGTTGGCAAGGCAGATGCCCGGTATCGACAGGAAGGTGTCGCGGCTGCATGAGCCGAACCATGGGAAGCCGGCGAACATACGTGTTCCTTTCTCACCTTTTATAATAAACTGCTGCGCCGAGTTCTGCAGACAATGCTCGAAGCTGTCGCGCGGGATGCGGTGTTCTATCTGGTTTTCAAACTGTTTCTTAAACATGGCTGGGTTACGCTCGTCGAGGCCTGCCGAGACGACGATGGAGTCGCCTTTTTTCATCGCCACTTCAAAGAAACCTGGCACATAGAGGTCTTCGACGGCATCGTAGCCGCGCTCGAACTCACGGATGTAAAACACGTCTTTATACCACATAGGGCAATGCGTGTATTCCGTCGCTTTAGAGATCTGCAGGCACAAGGTGTCGTAGTTTTCATACATCTGCCACGCCGCTCCGTTTTTTATCGGAGTGTATTTCCGGTTTGCCGTATAGTTCTCGTGCGTGAGCATGTGCACGTTACGGAATGCGAGGAACGGCATGAGTCGCAACGTTATAGGCTGCATCGCCTCTTCGAGTGTGTAGCGGATAAGGATTCGGGGTTCTTTTTCCTCGAAGATATATTCTTTTGTCAAAATAGAGCTACCGACACGGTATTTCAGCTTCGGTATCGGCTCAGCAGTGAACTCACGCAGATATTTGTGTCCGCGAGGTGCCACGGTGCCGTCCTTATATTCGTGCACACCGAGGTGGAACTCTTCCTTGTTAGCGATAATCGTCTCATCGAGTTGTGACAGCAGCACGTGGTTGTTGTTGTCGAGCTGCGGTTGCGGAACCACCAGCAGTCCGTGGTATTTTCTTGTGTTACAGCCTATTATCGTGGTATTGTAGAAAGCTCCCGATCGGTTGGAGCGCAGAATCTCCTTGTTCATCGTGAACTCGAGGTTCACCAGTTGCCGTTTGTCGAAAGAGATATATGCCATTTTTTTAGAATTTAGAAGTCTGAAGTTAGAAGTCAGAAGTCAGAATTATCCAACAACCAATATCCAACTATTGAAACTGCAAATATATTACAAGTTTTTTAGAAATGCAAGTTTTTTTTGACAAAAAAAATGACAGTAATTAAATTTTTCAAAACAGGATAAACAAGATTAACAGGATAAAAACCGATTATTCTTATCCAAAATGAGTTAAACTGTTAAAATTCATTAACATTGTTAAAAATTTTTAACATTTCAGGCATCAAATGTTAAAAAAATTCAGGATTTTTTTGCTTGACAGAAACGAAATTTCATTATATTTTTACATCGTAAAGGAGTTAGATTATGGTGCAGGATATACCGGTAGGAAAAACAAGGGAAGAGATAAAAGCGAGGGAAAAAATCATAAAAGATTTTTATGCTCAATGGATTGCAACGAACCCGACCAAAAAAGTTATGAATAACGAACTTGGACAATATATTTGTGTCAAATTCATATCCATTAATGAGACATACGAGAAAGCTGCAAGAAGTTATGATTCGACGTTGGCTGTTTTAAAGCTGACAGAGATTCTGGAAAACGCGCGACTTGTAAAAGAGATTCCGCCCAAACGAAATACTTCAAACCAGAAGCAGTTTGAAAAAATGCTCGTTATGCGTTATGAAAACATAAGGCTAACTGTCGGATTGCAGCGTTCAAGCAAAGAATTGGTGCAATATTGCATAACGGTTCCGCAGACAAACAACAAAGCCATCGTCTCAAATGAGTGATGGCTTGTATATTTTGGGGCTCGAAACGGCTGTGAAAGCCATAAAGGTTGTCGTCCTTTCTGCGAATTCCCCTATTTGACGCTGCAAAATTACAAATAATTTTCATACCCGCAGCCGTTTTTTTGAAAAAAAATACAGTTTGAGATTCCTCGCTTCACTCCGTTTCGCTCGGAATGACAGGTTCTGGGTGGGAACAACCAGGCGCGGCATGCAGGATACATCCGAATTCATACGTTACCGTCAAGCCGCGCCTCGGGTGTTTATTAATATGACTTTGTCATTCCGAGCGGAGCGAGGAATCTCGATAAGCCTAATACCGCCGCCAAGACTAGTTAAAAACATCAAAAGCTCTGGCGCTTGCAATTAAATACCAGAGCTTTTGAATCTTTCTCCTGAATGGCTAACGAACAAGGCGTACAGAACTGCCATAAAAGCGAAATTCGCTGTAGTCTGGAAGCAAATCGCTGTCGGCGAAGCCAGCGGCTCTAGCGTTGTCATAATTATTTTCAGGCGTTTTAGACCAGTAAGGGGCGCTGAATTCAACGAAATTCACATCTGTACCGCTGCGGTAGCCAGCGGCAGGCAAGAACACAGCGCCAGCTGTCTCCATAGCTATCCAATCGCTTGCACTAACTAATGTCCATCCATTAATATTATTGTAAGTGTATGAACCTATTGAGCCGTCATAGTTGTCAGGAAACAAAATCACACCATTGTAACTATCGCTCCCCACTGTGATATTAGCTTTCAAGTATCTATTAGATCCTCTGGCACTATTATTGAACACATACACCCACTCTTCATTGGTGAGAGTGCGCCAGTCGCTATGTCCCCCAAGAGTGCCCTGGAAGTCGGTATTCCATTGGTAATCTGTTGCGTTATAGCTTGTGAGAAGAGGGTTCTTGCCCTCGCCCCATGTGCCCCAGCCAAAGAGATCAACCCAATCGGAGGTGTTCCATTCGCCCACATAGTCGTACTGATGCAGTGCGAAACGCCAGCCTTTGCCAGATTTGTACTGCAGGTTGCCTGGCGAGAAATGGACAGTTTTGGTGTCGCTCACCGAGAAGACTGCGTCAATAGGAGGAGTAGGTAGAGTAATGGTAATACCACTGTTAATATAGCCGTTGTTGGTCACTGAAGGCACATCACCTTCGAAAGAAATTGTGCCGCTGGTGGTAGCTGCGCCAAGATCGCTTCCTGGCAAAAGGATAGCCCATTTTGCGATCTCACTCTCAGAATAAAGAGTGATGCTGCCTGTGGTTGCCGTCGGAGTGATTCCAGGAGTTGTAACTCCGAAGTCTATGGTGGCCTTGTTCAACAAGTTGGATATGGTAACTGCACTGCTGGTGCCTTCCCCAGTAAGGCTGAACTTCACCAGACCGCATTTGTTCCTCAAAACGGTGGAATAGGTGGTGTTTGCATCAGTGTATTTCTGCGTGGATTGGCCGTAGGAAAGCACCGGGAGGTTGTCACTTTGGTCTGTGATGCTGATAGTGAACGATGTGGTTGTTCCAATCGAAGGAGCTGTAATAGGAGCCTTACCGCCAAGGAAGTAGAAATGTAAATAATCGCTGGTGCTTGGGTAATAGATAGTGCCACTGAAAACACCGCTGCCATAGGTAAGGGATCCAATGTAGTGGCCGTTGTTGCCGACATAAATCTTGTCACCGTTTTCAAAGATGTAGGCTCCAGTGCCAGGATATACGATATGTTTGCCGCTATCGCCAACGTTAAGGGTAATATGGACAGCTTCACCGAGGCTGCTCGGGGTTATTGTTTCAACATTCTTTTTGCACTGGCTCATGACGAAAAGCAGTGCTATTGCTATAATAATTGTACTGAATTTTTTCATTTTGCGTAAGTCTTTTAATTAATTGATTTGTTTTTTCTTTTTTTAAGTGCGTAAGCACCACCTGCTGCGAGCATAATCAGCAATCCGCCGCCAAGCGGAGCAGTCTGTCCGAATTGCTCAGTGTTAATATTGAAACCTCCGCCGGTATCAGGGTTGAATTGCTCGGTGGTGATGTTGAAACCTCCCGTTGAGCGATTCGCATAGTTTTCCTCATCGTTGCGGAAAAAACCGTCGCTCTGGGCTTTCAGTGTTGCCGGCAATAGCAGTCCTGCCACCATTGCAAGCGTAAGCGCAAAGGCTTTCAATGTTTTTCTTCTCTTCATTTTTGTAGCCAATACAATTCATCGGCGGACTCCCTTCACCGCAGTTAAAAATTAAATTGCCAGTAAACATAAAAGAAAAAGCGCGGGAGTCTGACAATCAGCTTATCCCGTCACTCAGGCTCTGGTATGCCTATCAACTGAGGATAAGCAACGCCGAAGCCCACGCTGAATTGTATTTATTAATAGGTGTCGGGCGACACCCTAATTATATACAAAACCCATGGACGCCGTCTATTGCCTTACCGTGCAGTTGATTGCGAATTTACCAGATTCGAGTGACCGCAGATAAAACGTTAGATCAACGTCTATTCCATTATGTTGTCCCCCGCACCGCCCAACCTCAATTGGACTTCGGCGATTGACGCTGCAAAAATACAAAAAATTTTAATTGATAATCAAAAAGTTGAAAAAATTTTGGTTCTGAAGAATTCAAATGGCGGAGATTTCTCCATTACGTTCCATTTCATTACACTTCAGTCGAAATGACGGAGGTACAAATATGTGTAAATACGAGAAATCCGTGTTCGGTAAAAAAGAAAGAATAATTTTCGTGTTTTTCGTGTTTTTAGATGTAAAAATTATTACTTTTGCATCTTGTATCAAACACATCATTAATATGAAAATTAAACATTATATAATCATTTTTGCTATGAGCATTATTGGCTTAACATCATGTAAATCAGACAGTTGCAATGAAAATCCATTTTTCTCGGATTATGGCACATATCTTGAGGCTCCGGCTTTCGACAAGATAAAAAACGAGCATTATATGCCGGCTTTCATCGAAGGCATGAAGCAACAGAAAGCGGAGGTCGAGGCTATTTGCGACAATCCTGAGACACCGAGTTTTGATAACACCATTTGGGCTTACGACAAGTCGGGCGAGCTACTTGGCAAGGTCAGCGGCGTGTTTTTCAACATGATGGAGTGCATGAGCAGCGACGAGCTAATGGCGATTGCCGAAGAGGTGTCACCTCTCCTCTCAGCCCACGGCGACGACATCGCGATGAACCCTGTGCTTTTCAAAAAGATAAAATATGTGTACGACCACCGCGCCGAGATGGGTCTCGACGACCAGCAAAACCGTGTGGTTGAGAAATATTACAACGACTTCATCCGCAGTGGTGCAGGTCTTGACGCCGACGGTCAGGCCAAGCTGCGTGAGATAAACGGCAAGATGTCGCTGCTGAACCTTCAGTTTAACCAGAATATGCTGGCAGAGAACGCCTCATTCAAGATGGTGGTCGATAACGTGGAAGACCTCAGCGGACTGCCTGAAGCCAACATACAAGCAGCAGCCGAGCAGGCAGAGGAAGACGGAATGCCTGGGAAATACGTGTTCACCACAGCGAAACCAAGTCTCATCCCGTTCCTGCAATTTGCCGACAACCGCGATTTGCGCGAAAAGCTGTACCGTGGATATTTCATGCGTGGCAACAACGACAACGAGAACGACAACAAACAGATTGTCAATGAGTTAGTAAATCTCAGACTGCAAAAAGCACAGCTACTCGGCTATCCGGATTACGCTTCATATATCCTTGCGGAAAACATGGCAAAAGATGTCCCTACGGTTGATGAGTTCCTGATGGGATTGTTCGAGCCTGCTTTGAAAGTCGCAAAGCAGGAACTTGCTGAGATGCAAGCCATAGCCGACAAAGAAGGCGCAGGCATCAAGCTCGAGTCGTGGGATTGGTGGTATTACGCTGAGAAGCTCCGCAAGGAGAAATACGATTTCGATGAAAATGCCTTGAGACCATACCTCTCGCTGGATAACGTCCGCAACGGTATGTTTATGGCCGCCAATAAGTTATACGGAGTCACATTTGAAAAGAGAAACGACATCCCGGTGTATTACGACGGTGTCGAGACATTTGAGGTGAAAGACAACGACGGCACGACATTAGGTCTGCTTTATCTGGATTATTATCCGCGTCCTTCGAAGAGCACCGGCGCATGGTGCACCTCGTTCCGCGAAGGCGGCTACGACATCAACGGAGTGCGTCACACCGCTCTGGTTCAATTGGTCATGAACTTCACGCCGGCATCAGGCGACACCCCTTCCCTGCTCAACTGGGACGAGACAGAGACCATGTGGCATGAGTTCGGACACAGCTTGCACGCCTTCTTCTCGGAAGGAAGATACTCGAGAACATGCGGCAACGTGCCTCAAGACTATGTTGAGCTTCCATCACAGGTGATGGAGAACTGGGCTGGCGAGCCTGAAGTGATTAAGATGTATGCAAAACATCATAAGACTGGCGAGGTCATGCCAGACTCCTTAATCAATAAGCTCGAAAACAGCGGTTTGTTCAACCAAGGCTTCGAGACGGTGGAGTTTCTCGCGGCTGCCATCCTCGACATGGAATATCATAAGATTCAGAAGGTTGAAGACATCGACGTGAACCAGTTTGAGAAAGACGTGATGAACAGCATCGGCCTCATTGACGAAATCATACCACGTTATCGCTCGACATATTACGGCCATATCTTCGGCGGTGGCTATGCAGCAGGTTACTACGTGTATTACTGGGCAGCTGTTTTGGATAGCGACGCTTTCAACTACTTCAAAGAGTCGGGCGACTTGTTCAATCCAGCTATAGCTAACTCATTCAGGCTCAACTGTCTGCAGGAATGCGGCAATGACGAAGGAATGGTGCAATACATCAAGTTCCGCGGTCAGGAGCCGAGTCTGGACCCATTCTTGAAGAGACATGGTTTAAAATAACGTAAAGAACTGACAATCATGACAATAGACCTCTTTGTTCCTTGTCTCATCGACCAGTTTTATCCCGAGACGGCGATGAATGCCATCAAGCTGTTGAAGGCTGCTGGTGTCGAGGTGGAATACAACCCCGAGCAGACGTGCTGTGGCAAGTTCGCTTTCCACAGCGGCTTCGTCGATGAGTCGAAGTCGTTGGCAGAGAAGTTCTTACGCGACTTCTCTAACAACCGTCCTGTGGTTGGATTGAGCGCCTCATGCGTGGGATTCATCAAGACAAGGTACAAAGAGCTGTTTTACAACACCAGCATGCACCTGGAGTACAAACGCCTTGTCGCAAACACCTTCGAGATAACCGATTTCCTTGTAAATCAGTTACATAAAGATTTTTTTGAGGCAGTGTTCAGACATAAGGCGGCGTATCTGGATTCATGTTCTTCATTACGTGAATTAGGTTTGAAAAACGAGGTTCGGCAGCTGCTCTCGAAGGTCAACGGGCTGGTGTTGGTTGAGATGAGACATCCGGAGATCTGCTGCGGCATGGGAAAGGGTTTGTTTGCGGTACAGAACGAGGCCATCTCCACATCGTTGGCCGACCAGAGGCTTAAAGAAGCCATTGATGCTGGTGCTGAGTATCTGATTACCAACGACATAGCTTGTCATTTACACCTCGCTTCGTATGCCAAGAAGCAGGGATTGCCGATAGAGGTGATACATATTGTGGATGTTTTGACATCAGGATGGGAATGACTCTCACATCGTCATTTCGAGTGGCGGTGATTTCTCCACTCCCTACGGTCGGTCGAAATGACGTGTTAATTGTGAAAACTCCTCCCAGAAATCAGGATACGATTTAGAGACGACGTCGGCGTTATTGATTTCAATGGCGCCGATTCTCATTGTGAGTGGCGCGAGGGCCATCGCGATACGGTGGTCGTCGTAGGTGTCGAAGATAGGTAGAGACGCGCCATGGCACGTCTGTACAGATGAAATCTTGGATAATTCCGTAGTCATCGCCGCCACCCGATCCGATTCCTTGTGTTTGAGATTGCGCAATCCGGTGAAACGTGCCTTCACACCGAGTCCCGCACAGGTGGCGGCGATGGTCGGGTACAAATCGGGATTGTTTATAAAATCGAATTGTAATAATGTATCATTATTTGCATCTTCAAATGTCGTTTTGACATCCGAAGATGATTTTTCACCCGTTTCCATACGGGATATCACCACGTCATCACCGTCTTGGATGGACTTCACACCGAATTGTTCGAACCATCTTGCGACGATAGCGTCGCCTTGTCTTGAATCGAGGTGAAGGTTTCTCAGGCGGGCGCGACCGTTATCGGACAATGCGACGGCCTCGTACCAATATGATGCACATGTCCAGTCGGATTCCACACAATATTCAACATCTTGATATTCAGATGGTTGTATAAAAACATCACGTCCCTCACGATGTATTTTCGCGCCGAAATGTCGCATGATGTCGATGGTAAGGTCGATGTAAGGAAGTGATGACAAGTCACCGTCCAGATGTAGAGACGCACGGCCGTGCGTCTTTACAATCGTTGGCATTGCCAATAACAATGACGAGGCAAATTGTGAGGATTTGGTGATGTCGACGGAGATTGTGTTTTGTAGAGACGCGCCATGGCACGTCTCTACAGAATGAATTTCCAACGGTGGGAACCCTTCCTGCCCCATGTATTCGATGTCTGCGCCAATTTTGCGCAAGGCATCGACGAGGTCGCCGACAGGTCGGTGAAGCATACGGTCGGAGCCGGTAAGGATATAATCGTGCGACGGGCGGCCCGTATCTAATGACAATGCCGTCAACAAAAACCTAAACACGGTACCGGCGTTGTGACAATCAATTTCATCAGAACCATTAAGGCCATTAAGGCCATTAATGCCCTTAATGGCTTTAAGGTTATCTTCCAATAATTGAGTGTCGTCGGATGATGAGAGATTCCTTATACGTGGGGCAAAGCCGCCATAATAGGCAATCATAAGGGCCCGGTTTGAGGCACTTTTACTGCCAACAAGGTTAATGGTGACGTCGAAATCCTTATTTGCCCCAGTAATCAGCATCGTTCAGATAATCAATAAGATAGGTTACAGAACCAACAATATCTTCAGGCTTCACGACCACGTCATAAACAGGTTTGCCGTAATCCTCAATAAGCACAAAACGGATGTCGCCGCCTTGGTTTTTCTTGTCGTGACGCATTATTTCAAGCAATTTTTCAACAGGAACGTCATTTAAATCAATTCTATTGAAATTTTGCCTATATATTTCTTTATAATATAAAGTTATTTGATGATCTAAATTTAAATATTTCTCTGACAGATACAAAGCTGAGACCATGCCGAGAGCCACGCCTTCTCCGTGGGTTATATTCTTTTGAGTATCAATAAGATATGTCTCAATAGCGTGACCGATGGTGTGACCAAAGTTGAGGATTTTGCGGAGACCGGTTTCATTGGTATCCTTTGAGGTAATCTCATCTTTGGATTCTATGGCTTTAAGGATCCAAGTATGATTTATTGGATTAGTAGGAGTTGCAGAGAGATGGGCTCCCAAAAATTCTTTATCAACTATAAAACCATATTTGATGATCTCGGCGAGCCCCGAGAGAAGCTCTCGTTTGGGCAATGTTGCAAGAAACTCAAACAGAATCAGCACTGCCAAGGGTTGTGAGAAGACTCCTATTTGATTCTTAAGTCCCTGAAAATCAATGCCTGTCTTGCCTCCGATGGAAGCGTCGATCATACCGAGCAATGTGGTCGGGATGTTGACAAAATCGATTCCGCGCTGGTAACATGATGCTGCAAAACCGCCGATATCTGTCACCATGCCGCCACCGACGTTTATCAGCAACGATTTCCTATCAGCTTGGTTTTCAATAAGTTGAGACCAGATATATTGAACCGTTTCGATGTTTTTGTGTCGCTCGCCTGCCGGTATTACAATTCTTATAGTATTTGATTTTAATAAATCAATAGAATTTAAAATTGACAGGCATAGGCGGTTCGAGTTCTCATCAAAAAGCATGAACACCTTTGTATGAGAGGAGATGATTGCTGATAGTTGCGATATGTCGTTTTTATAAAGTATCATTTGTTTGAGATTTATTCACCAGAGGTGAATGCTTTCGCTTCGGTCGAAATGACGGCTACACGACAGTACATTTTATAGTTCTTGCGTTGTCGGTGTCTCCCAAGGCGATTTCGACTTTGATGAAGTGGTCGGGCATCAATGGGTCGATGAGTTCGGGCCATTCCAAGAGGCAGAGTCGGCCGCTGTAGAAATAATCCTCGTAGCCGATATCGTAAACCTCCTCCAGTTTCTTGATTCGATAGAAATCGAAATGGAATATAGAGCCTTCGATTGGCGTAGGATATTCATTTACAAGGGCGAAGGTCGGACTGTTGACCTCGTCGGTCACGCCGAGCTTGTGGCACAGGTTTTTGATGAGTGTGGTCTTCCCTGCCCCCATCGGACCATAAAATGCGATGATATCCGACTTATCACGCCAGGAAATCAGGAGGTCGGACACCTGTGTTAGTTCATCGACGCTGTTGATATTAAAAACTTTTTCTAACATTTAAATTTCAATTTGTTTTAGATTTATTCACCAAGGTGATGCTTGCAAGCTCAGGTCTCGACTCCACTTCGTTCCGCTCGAAATGACGGGGAGATACTATTTTGCCTTAAGATATGCTACAGGAATCATCATCTCATTCATGGAGATGCCGCCATGCTGGAAGGTGTTCCTGTAATAATTGACATAATAATTGTAATTATTCGGATATGCAAAGAAATCGTTGGCACGTGCGAAGACGTACGATGTGGAGACGTTGATGCGAGGAAGGAATATCTTCTCCGGATCCTTCACCACAAACACCTCTTTCGCATTATAATTCAATGACTTACCATACTTATATCTCAAATTTGTGTTTACTGCCTTGTCGCCCAATATTTTGACCGGGTTTTTCACCCATACTGAGCCATGGTCGGTGGTCACGATAGCGTCGCAGCCTTTGTTTGCTATAAATTTCATCATATCGAACAGCGAAGAATGCTCGAACCACGACAGCATCAGGGAGCGGTAAGCCACCTCGTCGTCGGCGAGTTCGCGGATGATTTCCATCTCGGTACGGGCGTGCGACAGCATGTCAACAAAATTATAGACGATGACGTTTAACTTATTCTGCATCAAGTTGTTCATCTGTTCGAAGAGCTTTTTGCCAGCTGCCAGATTCAGCACCTTATTATATGAATACTTGATGTTTTTGCCGTAGCGATGCAGCTGTTCGCCCAGGAGCTCGCCCTCATATTGGTTTTTCGTACCCTCGTCTTCCTCGTCGGTCCAGTATTTCGGATAATGACGGCGTATCTCGAGCGGCATCAGGCCTGCGAATATTGAGTTTCGTGCATATTGCGTGGTCGTCGGGAGGATGCTGTAGTAAATATCGTCGTCCGCCACTCGGAAATAGTTCTCGATGAGCGGCTGGATTGCTTTCCACTGGTCGTAGCGCAGATTGTCTATCAATATGAAAAACAACGGCTTATCGCTGTTCTCGAGACGTGAGAACACCTTGTCGCGCATCACAGTGTGCGACATCGTGGGCTTGTCGATGCCCTTACCCGACACCCAGTCACAGTAGTTCTTCTCTACGTAGCGTGAGAACTGGTTGTTTGCCTCGTTTTTCTGCATGAAAAGCACCTCTTTGATGCCTTCGTCGGTTGATTTTTGCAGCTCGAGCTCCCAGCGAGTGAGGTTCTTATACACCCCAGCCCACTCGTTATAGTCGAGGTTGTTGTTGAGATCCATTCCGATTTTGCGGAACTCCTGCTGATATTTCGATGTAGATTTCTCGTCGACAAGTTTTTTATTCTCAAGGTTGCGTTTCAGCGAAAGCAAAATCTGGTTCGGGTTGACCGGTTTTATCAGGTAATCCGCGATATTGCTGCCGATTGCGTCCTCCATGATACGCTCCTCCTCGCTCTTTGTGATCATCACGACGGGAAGATTCGGGAACTCCGCTTTTATCTTTTCCAACGCTTCCACTCCTGAGATACCTGGCATCTGTTCGTCAAGGAAAACAATGTCGAAATGCCCGTCACGCACCATCTCCACAGCGTCGCTGCCGTTGTTGGCGGTCTCCACTTCATAACCTTTCTGCTCCAAAAACATGATATGCGGCCTGAGAAGTTCTATCTCATCGTCAGCCCAAAGAATTCTCGTGTTTGCCATAGTCTTAAATTTTATTATAAAACGTGAAAGGTGCGCTTTTGTTTTACAAAATTTAAAATAATTTCAGCTGTATCGACATGTTGAACGTCTTGCGGTGATATGGCGACATCCCAAACTCAGCCACTGCGTTCTTATGTTCGATTGTCGGATAGCCTTTATTCTTTTTCCAATTATAGTTAGGATATTGATTATCAAGCTCTTCCATGATATGGTCACGTGTCGTCTTTGCCAAAATCGAAGCAGCAGCGATAGACTGATATTTCGCGTCGCCGCCCACAATGCATTGATGCTTAATATCTTTATATTTATTGAAACGATTTCCGTCGATTAGAAGCAATTCCGGCCTGATTTTCAGCTGGTCGATGGCGCGATGCATGGCCAAAAATGATGCGTTGAGGATGTTTATCTCGTCGATTTCCTCGGCGGAAACTATGCCCACCCCATACGCTGCTGCGCTCTCTAACACCTTGATTCTCAGCTTCTCACGTTGTTTCTCAGAAAGCTTTTTCGAGTCATCGAACTCAGGAAAATCCATTCCGCGAGGCAAGATCACTGCCGCTGCCACCACAGGACCAGCGATGCAGCCTCGACCGGCCTCGTCACAGCCGGCCTCGATGAGATTATCTGTGAAAAACGGCTTAAGATTCATATTTGTATACCAAATAAAGGAAGATATTGATTTGCAATAACAGCTAACATCAAGATAATCAATGCGATATCGATGATTTTAGACTTTTTTATACAACTTAGTGCCATTGAGACAATCACTGCTAACACCATGTAAATCAATCCATTACACACAACAGGTTTTTGAATGAACAGCATCATAAAACCAAAAGCAAACAGCCAAAGTGTGACATTGACTTTTTTGCGTGTACCGACGGAGTTGTCAGCATTTCCTGACTTTATCATCATCAATGAAAGGCCCACAAACACGAAAACCAGAACCAAAGCGACGGTCTCCATCGTTGTCAAGCCAAGTTTTTCAAAGCCAAAGTCATTGAAAGCCACCATATAATTATGGTAATTTTCGATTAATGTATGGTTGAAATAAACACAAATCAGCAGTATGAAATATGGCATCAGGAATCCCAAAATCGGGATTATGAAATGCTTAAGCTCTCTGATATCCATAATCACCAGCGACATCAACACCCAGATTATCAATAAGATAGCAGGATAATAGAACATTGACGCAAGAGCCACGAACAATCCGGCGTTCATCAGATATGATTCCGGTTTTTCAACCTGATAGATGAGGTATATTGTCTGCATGGCCATCATGATGAAGGTGCCAGCCAGGAGAAACGGGTAATACTCATCTCTTAGCTGCACGCAACACATACATAGCACAAACACGAATGCTCCGATGCTACTATTTCGTGTAACCAATTGATTTACAGACAGCATCGAGTTGAAAAACAATGCACACAGACCCATAACGAAGAATGTGAGCACTGTCATGGCGATGTTTGACGAGTCGAACAGACCGGCGATGAGGTTATACAGCGGTGTTGTCGGGAGTCCGACAGCGGTGTCATGGAACTGGATCACAAAAGCAGGAATCCATAGCACCACGAGGAGCAGTGTTATCACTACAAGCTGCGCTATATAACTGTGTCTGAAGAACTTAAGCATGATAATTCATCAAATCGAGACCGATGTCATGGCGGTAGTTTTTGCCTTCGAACGCTATCATTTTTGCGTTATGGTAAGCTTTTTCCCTTGCCTCTTCTATGTTTTTGCCGTGCGCTGTCACTGCGATGACGCGGCCGCCTGAGGTAACTATGTCATTACCATCGAGTTTGGTGCCTGCGTGAGCCACCACACAGCAGGGGCATACGTTCTCGAGACCAGTGATTTTCATTCCTTTTTTGTAAGCCTCCGGATAGCCGCCTGAGACGAGCATCACGGTGACTGATGTCTCTGGACTCACTTGATAATAAGCCTCATTGAGTTTGCCTTGGGCGCATTTGTCGAGCAGCTCGGCGAAGTCGGAGTCGATGCGTGTCATCACGCCTTCGGTCTCGGGGTCGCCCATACGGACGTTGTATTCGATGACGTACGGGTCGCCGCCACAGTTCATCAAGCCCAGGAAAATGAAGCCTTTATAGTCGATTTTCTCGTTCTTGAGTCCTTCTATGGTAGGTTTTATGATACGATTCTCCACTTTCCCGACGAAATCAGGTGTGACGAACGGTACTGGTGATACCGCGCCCATTCCGCCAGTGTTGAGGCCTGTGTCACCGTCGCCGATACGCTTGTAATCCTTGGCTTCAGGCAGTATGATATGGTTTGTGCCGTCGGTGAGGACGAACATCGAGACCTCGATACCTTTTAGGAACTGCTCTATCACCACCTTGGCGGAAGCTGAGCCGAACTTGCCGGTTAGCATCTCTTTGAGTTCAGATTTCGCATCATCTAACTCATTGAGAATCAAGACACCTTTACCGGCGGCGAGGCCATCGGCTTTGAGTACGTAAGGAGCCTCGAGTGTCTCAAGATATTTCAGACCATCGTTGAGGTTCTCGGCTGTCACGGTGAAGCATTTCGCTGTCGGGATGCCGTATTTCTCCATAAACTGCTTGGCGAAAGCCTTGGAGCCTTCGAGTTGTGCGCCTTTCTTATCCGGACCGATGATTTTTATATTTTTTAACTCTTTGTCGTTCTTGAAGAAATCGACGATTCCGTCGACAAGAGGCTGTTCGGGGCCTACCACGACGAGGTCGATACGATTTTGCAGCACGGCATCTTTAACCGCTTGAAAATCAGCAATATTGATAGCGATATTTGTTCCTATCGAAGCAGTGCCGGCGTTACCAGGGGCAATGTAAACCCTTGACACTCTGTCACTTTGTGCGATTTTCCATGCGAGAGCGTGCTCACGACCACCAGAGCCGAGCACTAAGACATTACGTTCGACTGCCGTGATGTGTTGTCCTTGCACATCTTTAAAATTGATGGTATCTTTTTGATTATCAACGGTATACATTACAATTCTTTCCATATTATTATAAATTTTAATCGTTATTGTTTGAGATTTATTCACCATTCGGTGAATGCTCTCGCTTCGCTCGGGTCTCCACTTCGGTCGAAATGACAGTGTACCACTGCTCAGCCGCTTTGTCCCACGAGAAGTTGTTTCGACGGATACGGCCTTTCTCTATCAATGATTTACGGACGTTTTCATCCATCACCAGTTCCAATGCGCTTGATATCGACTCGATGTTGAACGGGTCGACAAGAAGTGCCGCGTCGCCAGCCACTTCAGGCATTGAGGTGACGTTAGAGGTGATGACAGGCACATCGCATTTGTATGCCTCAACTATCGGGATGCCGAAGCCTTCGAAATAAGAGACGTATACCGATGCCAGCGCAGCGGCTGTAACACGTTGAAGCTCAGTCATTTGCAGATGTCCGACAAACACCACGTCGTCTTGATGCCGCATTGCCTCATAAGCCTTCTGTATAGGCTCAGTCCACCAGCGTTTCTCCCCTACTATCAGCAACTTAACGTCGGAGCCAGTGCGTTCCTTAAACATATCGTAGGCAGGAAACAGTCGTGCCAGATTCTTTCGCGGATGCAGCGAGCCGACGAACATAAAATATTGATAACCAGCGGTATACTGATTTCTTATCTCTTGTTTTTCATCTTCAGAAATAGGTTTGAAGCCTTCGTTGGCACCGTTGTATGCCACATGAATCTTTTCGGGTTCGACCTGATATTTTTCTATGATATCCTGCTTTGAAAACTCCGAAACCGTTATGATTTTTGTGGCTTTTTGTGCATATTTCGGGAAATATCGCTTATAATGCCACAATGCCATCTTAGGAAAATCCTGCGGAAAATGTTCGAAGTTAATGTCATGAAACACAGCTATTTGCGGCGTTTTTGAGCGTAAACTGAGGTAGGCGTCTGTCGAAACGTACACGTCAGGTTTTATTTTACGCAAGGCGCGTCGGACTGAAAACTCGAAGTATATGATATACAGAAACGGGTGTCTCGCCTGCGGGAAAAGCACGACAGGCTTGACGTTTTCGGCGAAGATGAACTTCGGGTCGGGCTCGCGGTCGAAGAGGAAGTAAAACTCGTCGTCGGGATGTGCCTTGACGATACGGCTGAGGCATTCGCAGGCCACCCAGCCGATGCCTTCGAGCTTGTCTTTCAACAGCAAACGAGTATTTACCGCGATTTTCATCTTGTTAATTTTTGCAAAATTAGGAAAAAACTTTCAGTTTTTATAATTATTTATGAGATTTATTCACCAAGGTGAATGCTTTCGCAAGCTCAGGTCTCGACTTCGCTTGAAATGACGTTGTCATTTTTTCATTTTTGCGATGAAAAAATTACGATTCATGCGGGCGATGTTTGACACCGAGATGTTTTTCGGGCATTCTGCCTGGCATGCGTAAGTGTTTGAGCATGAGCCAAATCCGAGTTCATCCATACGTGCCACCATCTTCTCGACACGGTCTTCCGACTCTATCTCGCCTTGTGGCAGTAGGGCAAACTGAGACACTTTCGCGCCCACAAAGAGCATCGCACTGCCGTTTTTACATGCCGCCACGCAGGCGCCGCATCCTATGCACGACGCAGCGTCCATGGCGAGGTCGGCATTGTGTTTATTGATTGGTATGGCGTTGGCATCGGGCACGCCGCCGGTATGCACCGAGATATAGCCGCCTGCTTGGATGAGCTTGTCTAGAGCCGAACGGTCGACCATCAGGTCCTTGATGATTGGGAACGCCTCCGAGCGCCACGGCTCCACGGTGATGGTGTCGCCGTCATTGAACTTACGCATGTGCAGCTGACATGTGGTGGTGTTTTTGAACCTCCCGTGAGGATGTCCGTTGATATACAATCCGCAGGCGCCGCAGATGCCTTCGCGACAGTCGTGGTCGAAGGTAACCGGGTCGTCGCCACGTAAGACGAGCTGCTCGTTCAAGATGTCCAACATTTCCAGGAACGAGGCTTCGGCAGGAACGTCATTCAATTGATATTCAACGAATTGACCTTTTGCCGATGCATTTTTTTGACGCCAGATTTTAAGTTTTATATTCATATTATTATTTTATCGTCATTTCGAGCGAAACGAAGTGTAGTCGAGAAATCTCATCCAATTGTTCGAGATTTCTCCATTCCGCTTCGCTTCAGTCGAAATGACGTTATTCATTACTTATAGTTCCTTTGTTTGAGTTCAACATTTTCGAATTTCAGTTCTTCTTTGTGGAGAAGAGGCTCATTATCAACGCCTTGATATTCGTAGGCGGCTACGAAGGCATAATGCTCGTCGTCACGTAGAGCCTCGCCGTCCTGAGTCTGGTACTCGGCACGGAAATGACCGCCACACGACTCGTTACGCATTAGGGCGTCGCGCGCTATGAGTTCGCCCATCTCCAGGAAATCGGCGACACGCAGAGCTTTCTCGAGCTCTGTGTTCATGCCCTCGACATTCGGCACCTTCACTCTTGTCCAAAACTCATTGCGCAAAGCCTTGATTTCTTCGATGGCCTCTTTGAGACCTTGTTCGGTGCGTGACATGCCGACTTTTTCCCACATAATATGTCCCAGACGACGATGGATATTGTCAGTTGTGACATCGCCATTTATGGACAAAATCCGTGTAATCTTCTGACGCACAGCGAGTTCCGCCTCCTCAAATTGTGGAAGGTTTGTCGCTAACGGTTTTTCGTTGATTTGGTCGGCGAGATAGTTCTGCATGGTGTACGGAAGCACGAAATAGCCGTCAGAGAGGCCCTGCATGAGTGCCGAAGCACCCAGACGGTTGGCGCCATGGTCGGAGAAGTTGGCCTCGCCTGCTGCGAACAGGCCTTTGACTGTTGTCTGTAATTCATAATCGACCCAGAGGCCACCCATGGTATAGTGAACAGCCGGATAAATCATCATCGGGGTGACGTATGGATTCTCGTCGACGATACGTTCGTACATCTCGAAGAGGTTGCCATACTTCTCTTCAACTGCTTGTTTTCCAAGACGTTGGATAGCATTGCTGAAGTCGAGATACACAGCGCGGCCGGTGTTGTTGACACCATATCCAGCGTCACAACGTTCTTTTGCCGCACGTGATGCCACGTCACGAGGGACGAGGTTTCCGAATGCAGGATAACGGCGTTCAAGGTAGTAGTCACGCTCCTCTTCAGGGATGTCGGTGGCTTTGATTTTGCCTTCGCGGAGAAGACGAGCTTTCTCGGCGTCTTTCGGCACCCAGATACGTCCGTCGTTACGCAGCGACTCGCTCATCAGTGTCAGTTTCGACTGGTAGTCGCCATGCACAGGGATACATGTCGGGTGTATTTGCGTAAAGCAAGGGTTTGCCATGAAGGCACCTTTTTTATAACACTGCCAAGCAGCCGAGCCGTTTGACGACATCGCGTTGGTGGAGAGGAAGAACACACGTCCGTAGCCCCCTGTGGCGATGACGACAGCATGAGCTGAGTAACGCTCCAGCTCGCCTGTCACAAGATTTCTAACAATAATACCTCTTGCGCGGCCGTCGACGATGACCACGTCCATCATCTCACGACGGGCGTACATCTTGACGGTACCACGTTCTATCTCTTTGCTCAATGCACCGTAGGCTCCAAGCAAAAGCTGCTGACCCGTCTGGCCTTTAGCATAGAAAGTACGCGACACCTGTGCGCCGCCGAACGAACGGTTGGCAAGCAGTCCGCTGTAGTCGCGGGCAAACGGCACGCCTTGCGCAACACATTGATCTATAATGCTGTTGCTCACCTCGGCGAGTCTATAGACGTTAGCCTCACGTGCGCGATAGTCGCCGCCTTTGATGGTGTCGGCAAACAGACGCTGTATGCTGTCGCCGTCGTTGGCGTAGTTTTTCGCCGCGTTGATGCCTCCTTGTGCCGCTATGCTGTGAGCGCGACGAGGGCTGTCCTGGATGCAGAACACCTTGACATTAAAACCAAGCTCACCGAAAGAGGCAGCAGCCGATGCGCCAGCAAGGCCCGTTCCTACCACGATGATGTCGAGTTTGCGTTTGTTGGCAGGGTTCACGAGCTTCTGCTCAGCTTTATATTTCGTCCATTTCTCTGATAAAGGACCTGCAGGGATTTTTGAGTTCATAAAGTTTATAAAGTTCTTAAAGTTTTTAAAGTTCTTAAAGTTTATAAAGATTTATTTACACAATGAGCCAATAATAAATGACCACAGACACGAACATTGCCACGATGACGGTGGCGAAGATGTTGCCCAGCCATTCGAAGCGGCGTTTCCATTGTAAGTTGTTCCATCCTATCGACTGCATCACGCTGGCGATGCCGTGCGAGAGGTGAAACCATATCGCGACGAGCCATAGCAAGTACATGATGCTGAGGTAGTTACTCGAAAAAATGAATTTTATCTGGTCGATGCCGTCGACAGGTTCGTTACCTTTTATCTCGGCGAGTTGCATCTTAGCCCAGAAGTCGTATAGATGTAAAGCGAGTCCAAACAGGATGAAAGCGCCTAATGCGAGCATGTTTTTCGAGGCCCATGACACGCCTTCGGGGCGTTCGTTGACGGCGTAGCGTTGTTTGCCTCGAGCCTTGTAGTTCTGAAAAGAGATGATGAAGGCATAAACGATATGCACCACCATCAGGATGCCAAGACCGATAGAGCCCACTATCGCATACCAGTTTGCGCCGAGGAACTCACAGATCCAGCGGTAGGCGTCTTCCGAGAATATAGAGACGACATTCATGGCACCGTGGAAGAGCAGGAAGAACACCAGACCGGCTCCGGATACTGCCATAATTAATTTCTTTGTGATTGAGGATAAGCCTTTTTTACTCATGACAAGAGTTTTTAATACAAGCTACAAAAATACAAAAAAATCTTTGAAATCATATAAAGAAAATGCGATTTTTTACATCTCTGAATTATTTGGATGAGATTCCTACACTTCGGTCGCAATGACAGACACAAAAAAGAGAACCACCCCTTTTGAGGATGGTTCTCGAGCAAATTAGGATTATATTAATTGAAAAGCATATAGCTCGGAATGAGTCCCAGCTCATAGGTGCCGATAAGGGTGCCGTCGGCAGAATAACGAACCAAATCGCCGTTGACGACGTAGTTCTTGGCATCAGTGACATAAAGGTCGCCGCTTGTCGGATCGATTTTCAGGTTGTAAAACACTTTGCCGTCAGACGTAACGAACGGAGTATCAGGGATTTCAGTGGCATCGACCGACATCTTATAGATATTCAACGTGCCGTAGCCGCCATTCATGAAATGGATGTTCTCCCCTGCCCCGTCAATGGTCAAATAACTCGGGTAGTCGGCACCAGAAGCGAGGTCGAAACGCTTGATAATCTGATGTGTGGCAGCGTCGATACAGATGATAGCCGGGTCTTGCGGAGGCATGTAGCCGCCACTGCACGACACCCAAATGTGGTTGTATTTGTCGATGACCATAGAGTTGGGCTCCTGCGCCACATCAATGGTCTCAACAAGCGTATCATTCACACAATCAATCACTTGAATGCTATGATTTGATGTCTCAGTTGTGGTGTAATAGTTCGACCAGTTGCTCATGAAGACCTCGTTGCCGACCTTCACGATAGCCTCGGTGGTGTTGCCTGTCTCGACGAAAGTCTTCTCCAAAGTGTTGAGATTCAACACCCAAAAGCCTGTGCTCACGAGGTCTGTGACGTAAGCCTTGTCGGCACTGACCTGAAGCATATATCTCGGAGAGGTGAAACCTTCGATTTTTGCCTTATATTGAATAGTTTTAGCATCCACCTTATAAATATATTTGCTGTTGTTAACAACTATATACAAATCATTGTCAATCAACGTAAGTGACTGGCCGACATCACCTATAGGAGCATTGTTAACTCTGAAAAACAGGTTGTTTTCGACCGTATTAGTTGAAAAATCATAATATGAAAGCGATGAATTGGCGTACGTAAAGGTGCCTTCGTTTAATATAAACAGACCTTTTGTTGCCGGTAGCGGTGCCGGTTGTGGCGTTTCTTTCTTCTTGCAAGAAGCAAATATTATTGCAATAATTAAGCTTAAAAATAAAATAATTCTTTTCATTATTATTAAAATTTATAACTTAAACTCACTTCATAACTACGGCCCGGCATCGGTCGCCAGAGCACTGCCATATATTGGACATCGAAAATATTATTCACCCTGCATTCGGCATAAAACTTTTTGATTTGTTTGCCTAACGACGCATGTTGCAGAGTGTATTGATCAAGGCTGAAGCCATAGAAATCATTGGGATTCATGGAGGTCTTACGTTCGCCTGTATATTCCACAGTGTATGTCATGTTCCACGTCTTCCACTTTATTTCCGCGAAGGCGTTGGCGTGATGCAAAGGTATGTAAATCAGCTGTTGGCCGCTCTCGTCGGTGGTGTGGCTGTAGACATAATTTCCGGTAAGGGAGAAATTCCAATTATTGATATGATAATTCAATTTCAGATGCACCTCAGCGCCGTATGCTATGACCGTGTTGACGTTTTCAGGAATCCAGTAACGATAGGTCGTCGGCACCCATTGTATCCAGTCTTTGACTTTTGAATAATATGTGCCTATGGTGCTCTCCACCAACAAACTCCCGAAATATTTGTTAAAGCTGATATTTCCGTCAATGGTGCGACCGTCTTCAGGTCTCAGGTCTTCATTGCCGCCAGGATACCAATAGAGGTCGTTCAAGCGCGGATTACGGTAATTGTGGCTGTATCCAACGTTGAGCGTTAAGCCTCTGACAAACAATGAGCTATACG
>JAEEGK010003392.1_pt1 | contig 39708 bp, 37 predicted proteins | sample 8958771 | NCBI WGS metagenome assembly JAEEGK01 (sample SAMN16246547, study PRJNA631951) | gut metagenome | biome: gut microbiome; feature: rumen; material: SC-attached | host: Bos | place: Iran: Karaj | collected 2018-10
AAAGCGTCCAGGCGATAATCTTACGGGAATAAAGATCCATGATGCTGGTAAGGTAGACGAACCCTTCGTTTGTCCATACATAAGTGATATCCGAACACCAGACGGCGTTCGGTCGGTCCGGGTTGAATTGCTCGTTCAGTACGTTATGCAGTTCCTTGGAAAAATCGGAGTCCTTTGTCGTTGCAATCCAAGGGCTTACCCATTGGGCCCGGATTCCCATTTCACGCATGTACTTGCCAACCGTTCGCTCGGCAATACGGGTTCCTTCTTTACGGAGGACGGCAGTAATCTTGGGGGCTCCGTAGTTCTGCCTGGAACGGTCATAAATTCTTCGGATATCCTTTTTAGCAGCATCTTTACGTTGCTGTGCTGACAGCATTCCTCCTGGGTGAGATCGGGATGTTCCCAGACGTACTGAAGGGCGTCAAGCTTAAATTGTCGGTCGTGTTGTTTCTGTTTACGGGGCATAATGAGTTCCTCCTTGGATACTATGTATTATACATCAATCAGGGAGATTTCTCATTTTTAATTTGAACTATTTATATACTAATACCAGATCCGGCTGCATAAAGTGTGGATATAGAAAAAGAAACAAAAGCAGAGTTATAAATATGGTTCAAAGAAGGGGCTCTTTAAGAGAAAACAATCCTTTGCTAGCTAGTGAATGGCACCCGACAAAGAATAAAGGTATTACTCCTGATGATGTAACCATGTCGAGTTCAATTCGTGTATGGTGGTTGGGAAGATGTGGCCACGAATGGGAGGCCACAGTGAATTCTCGAAGAAGAGGCGTTGGATGTACATTTTGTGCAAACATGGAACGTAGTAAACGACGACAAAGGGGATTTGTCGAAAAAAATGGATCTTTGAGTGAAGATAATCCGGGCTTTTTGATGGAATGGGATTACGAAAAGAATACTGACCTTAGTCCTAAAGATATCACGTCGAATTCGCATTACAAAGCATGGTGGAAGTGCAGTGTTTGTAACACAAATTGGATGGCAGAAATACGGGAAAGAAATCGGGGAAGAGGGAACTGTCCCTACTGTAAGCGGCAAGAGCGGTCTCATGCAAAGAAGTAGGATATAGTTGAGTAAGGGTTAATACCAAATAAATAGTCTGAGAAAAGGAAGAATAGAATGGAACATTTTATTGATGAAACGTTTGTAATGAAGTTCTATTTGGAATGTATAGATAAGGACGAGATTGTTTTTTTGAAAGGCAAAAAAGAAGAAAAGGTTTTTATCGAACAACAACTTAAGGAGTTAATTGCTGAATCCAAAATGAATAATAGAATTCGGATTGCAGTAACGCTTTGGAAGAAACTCTTCGAAGTTGCTATGAGTTATTTGTCTCCAAATAAAAAGGGTTATGATAAGTTATTTGTATATTTTGATTCGTTTGTTGAGTTCGAGGAACTAATTTTTGCGTCTGATTCTTTCTACAGGGACCATACACTTCACTGCCTTTGGGTATACTTCTTGGGGGAGTTTCTTTATAGAAAACCTGAGTTTGAGATATTGTTTAAAACTGAAAAAGAAACAAAAGAGAGTTATAGATTGTTGTCAAAGCTTTCTCAGGACATTCATCTGTTTGAAGAAAATGGCTTCATGACATTATTGAAAGCAGTAAAACAGATGGATGAGTATGTAGGGCTGGAGGATTCGGTAAGATGTGTTGCGGCGCTTACCCATGATTTGGGGTATCCTCTAAAAAAAATAGAAAAGATAAATATGAGCATTAATAAGGTGCTTCCATATTTTGCAATACATGACTTTGATAATTTCTGCTTCAAATTTGAGAACATTCAGCAGGAATTTGTTAACCTTTTTATTGACTTTATTGCGAGAAGAGATTTATTGTTCCTAAGCCCAAGCGATAATATTTCTTTTTTGGCCTTGATGATACTAAAAAAAGCGGTCGGGATTCCATATCGTAGCGATTCTAACGTGAAAGATTTTGTAACTGGGATAGCCTCGCTGAATGAAAATGAAAAAAAACTAATAGAAAGGAGCTTTAAGGTAAAACCTTCCTTTCAAAGCTCATTTGATCAGAAACTGGCGTACTACAATGATTTTGAGGCATACCAGCATGGTATTATGAGCGCATTTTTGTTGATGAAGAATCTCCAAGCGTTTCAAACTCTTGACTACAGCATGCCAAACAGCTGGGATTCAGGACTAGATGCCAAGACGCTCGCATTGCATAACATACTGTCATCCATTTCAAATCATACAAGCGATAGGTATCGAATAAAGACGATAGACGACATATCATTTTTGACTTTTGTTGATGAGTTAGAAGAGTTTTCAAGAATATCTCGAGCAAGTCAGAACAGGGAATATGTCGAGGAATTCTGTGATACTGCTTTGTATATGGAGAATGGTTGGCTGAACGTAGTGTTTGAATTCAATAATGTTAATCTGGACAACCTGAATCCGGAAAAATCCTTTAAAGGAAGGTGCAAGAGATTCCTTTCTTTGTTTGACATACCCAATATGGATGAGAACTTGAAGATTCGAGTGACTATTCTTGGAAAAATTCCATCTGACCATAATAATTATGTGCTTGAGATTGCAAAGAATAGTGTAGATATCAGAGTCAATGGGCAGTCGATATCCATTCCGGATTATTTGGAATCAACGCAGTTTTTTACTAAAGAAGTGTATACTCAGATGAAATAGAACACTGGTACATGCTATTACTACTGAGTAGTCATGTCAGCAGAATTGAAAACAGCATCCCGCTCGAGCGGAATTGGCAAGAAACCGAAAAAGGTCATTCACTCATCGGGAAATGGGTAGATTCTTGGCTTCGGAGAATTTATTAGTGTGTGGACTCCTATGTATGCTGCTGTTTATCGACTTCATCGGAGTTCTTTGGTACCGAATCCTGTATCATTCGGATAGCGGGATGGAATTCCGCTTTTTCGAGTGGAATTATGACTTCCGACCGAACCCGGAAACGTACCTGCGAAACGCGGAACGGATTGTCAATTTCCTGATGTACCTTCCGTTCGGCGTGCTTTATCCACTTGCGACAAAGTGCAAGAGCTTGCTTCGGACGGTATCGGCCGGATTCCTGTGCTCTGTAATTATCGAGTTTTTTCAGCCAGTCATCGGACGGGCATTTGATATAGATGATGTGATCCTGAATATGGCAGGTGCTGCGGTGGCTACGGCATTATTCTTCGTGGTGGCACGTGGGGTGTGTAAGAAAGAAACATCTAAGTGATTGGGTTGTTTTGCAAGTGATATATGGCATTTGTGCAAGAGACCACGTGATTTTCGGAAGAGATGGCAAGGGAGGAGGTGCCAGCTTGGGGAAAAATAACGGACATGATTCTGCGGACCTGAAGGCCGCGAATAAACTGAACGATCTTACTGAAGAGCTGATGCAGCTGACCGGAAGCTTTCTTAACGACATTTATAGGATGCAGAAACTCAATGATCGGTTTCCGAAGAGCGAACTTATGAATCCGGACCCATTCGGATGCGAGAGCTGGTTTGTCCGGTCCTTTGTCCCGATGGGGATGGAGAAAGAGTTCCGCCTGGTAGCGAGGGACTTCTTCCTGCATGAGTATACGCACTTAAAGGAGTATGAATCCGCTGATTATGTCGATCTATATTCCGATCCGACGTGGCCGGATGCAATGCTTACCCAGTATACGATGAGCCTGATGGTCAATGCCGCCAACTCCGGAAGCGAGTATGCAAAGGCATTGATCCTGTACCTGTACAGGCTTTACTACCGGAAAGAGTATAAAACACTTAGGAAGTTCCGGCGACTTTCACTTACGGAACTGATTGCGCTTGCAAAACCGGACAGAGAGCATCCGTCTTATGATATCAATAATGCGCGTATCCTTTACATTGCGAAACTCTCCGGTATTGAGATCGGCGAGGATTGCAACGTCATCTATGCGTATCTGAACGACTCGGATAAGAGTTACCCGGATGCCGAAGACGTGAATCCGCGCATCGATATCAGCGACGTTATAGAAGTGTGCCGTCAGGAGGTACAACAAAAGCACGAATCGAAACGCATGTACAATGTTGACGCCAAAATGTTGGCTTTCCTAAACGATGCGCTGAGTTGGTACGGGTATCCGACAGATTATGTTGAAATGTGCGATGAAGAAAACTCGTCTCTTTCGGAAAGACTATCGGTTACGCTTGCCATTCTAAAAAAGAAACATCCGACGAAAGAATACACGCTGACGGAACTCTCTCTGTACGCTACGATATTCCATTGCGTCGGAGCGCTGACAAGTACGACGGACTGGATTGCAGATACGTTTGACACGCTTGCTTTGGGGGTGGGAAGCGAGATGGATCTTGAGGAAGATGAGATTCATTTCAGACCGGAAGAAATACAAGTGAATCCCCAAAAGGCGGCGGAAAATGTTACACCTGCCGTGAAAACGGTGACGGCGGCAAAGGCAGAGCCCGTAGCGGAAGAGGAGAAGGAAGCCATCCGTCAGGAGATGAACGAACTCCGACGCAAACTCCACATGCTGGAGACGGACAACGCAGATCTTCGCCTGAAACTGAACGATAAGCGGAAACTCGAGGACGAAATCCGCAGACTGCGCGACCGTGATGACGAAATCAGCCGGGAGTTAACCGCTCTCCGGGCATTTGCCTATAACCAGACAGAGGACGATGTCCCGTCCACGGGAGTATCTGTCGAGCATATGAAGGAGGCCATCGCCAAACTGCGCATTGTCGTAATCGGCGGTCACTCAAACTGGGTGTACAAGCTGCGGAACATGTTTTCAAACTGGACTTTCGTGAATCCGGAAGCCGGCGGTTCTACTGACGCATCCATCGTGGAGAAGGCGGATCACGCTTTCTTCTTTACGGATACCATCAGTCATTCGAGATATCACCAATTTATGAAAACTATCCGTGAGAAGAAGGTCGATTTCGGCTACATCCACGGCGTGAATATAGAGAAGAATATCAGGGACATTTATCGTGAGATCTATGAGGCGGAATAAACAGGGGAACGAAGCATGGAGCAACAGCGATATACGAAAAAGGATATGAAACTGTTTCGGGAGAAACTCCCGGGTTGGCAGGAAGCCTATATGGACAGGCTCTGCAAAGAGTATGTCAAACTTCTGAGTGGGGAAGGGATGCCATCCGAACGGTTCTGGGAACTGGATAAGAGGATGAAAGAAGATAAGCAGCATACCGGGGTCAGGTGCACGATAAGCCGTGCCGACTTGATTCTTCTGGCTGCCAATCTGCTTTGTGAAGATGCTATCACGATGGAAGACTTGTCGGATTTCAGCGATGAATTCCATAAGTCGTTGGAAGAACATCGGAAGATTTGGGGAGTATAATTGAAAAGATCTCAAACAGTTTTGAAATGTGAAAGGATGCCGAAATGGAAAACAGAAGGATCGCTGGAAATATAATACAAGGAAATATTGTTGTTTCATTTGTTGGCGAAGATCATAATTTCACTTTCGTAAGAGCTGACATGAAATCTTGCCCTGTTTGTTGCTGTATAACACTTAAGGCGGAGAATGGATTTATTGAAGGTAGAACTGACGAGAACAAAAAAGTATTGATTTTTACTCATGATGACTTGGTAATCTGGAAAACAAAAAAACTATCGACTTGGTTGTACATTGTAGCCAGTGATGCCAAACAGCAATTATCTGAATGCGATGGGATTCAGTTTGCAGGTGGAGCCTTGAAGTCGTTGTTCTATAGAAGTTCTTTACAGGTGAAGAATCCACTTGGATGGGAACTAGAGAAAAAAGATGATACAATTACAGCACCCATCAATACAGAAATGGTGGATAAAATCGAAATACGTTCAGTTATTTCTGGTGGGGTTTCTTCGCGAGAAGGCGTGAGGATAGATAATTCTCAAATAGAACTACAACTGCTTTTTGCACAAAAGAGGGACATTCGTGATGCTTTCCAAAAAGAATACAATACAATTCTAGAACTATGTTGTTTTTTAACGTTCAGAAGATACGCTGCATTTGATAGGGTCTTTATTATTTCACATAGTCATGTTGGCGAGATTGTGAATATAATTGGTGAGTGTCACATAAGGCGCGAGAGTGAATACAATATTAACAGGGATCCAGTTCGATGTATAACCTTCAACTATATGAAACCATATCTGAAAGAATTATACCTGATGGTCAGAAACAGAGATGAAAAAAAGAGTTGTTATTGTGTCGATTTTATACCTGAGACCCCGAAAGATTTTAATAGAGTCACACCAGAGCTTATAAGAAAGGTATGTGCTTCTGCTGAATTGGAAACTAGGGTCCGTAAAATCCCAGTTGCTAAAAATGAGCATTTCGTTGAGCTTAAGAAAAAGATAAAAGAAGTAATAGATCAAAGTAAAGAGTCGGAGGAAGGATTAACTGAGAAAGAATATGATTATATAAATGGGGCGTTTTCGTTCTTAGATGGTCCGTTAGAAGAAAGAATGAAAAACCTTTATGATCTTTATAAAGACTGTATCGGAAAAATCATCACAGATTACGAAATCGCGCAAATTACTGAAACCGAAATACATGAAATGATAAAAGTGAGAAATGGCATGTCACATGGTTCGGCAATAACATCAATAGATGTTGAAGCTTATACGGCTAAAGCCTTCATGGGGATTATTTATGCATCAGTTCTATCAAGATGTAATTGTAGTAAGGAAGAAATAAAAGAATGGATTGATGGTGGGCTATTGACTGTAGGAGATATTTAAACTCAGATGACTCCTCCAACTTGCAACTGGTGGCATTTCCTAAGTTTGAAAAAAACAGTTTCTGGAATGCTCAAATGTGAATATGAATCCTTTTGATTAAGCAAATTCCCATTTGCCGAGAACATACAAAGAAGATATCTGTCATATAAACTTTTAAGAAAAGGATAAATGTGAGTAACAAAACGAAAAAAGATGAGGAACTGGGGTCTCTTCAGGCGTTTCTGAGCATATGTAGGCACGCACTCGTTAAGACTCTACACGACTGCTCAAATGTGTCGGAACCAAAACAGGAACGTCCGGACTTTGTCTTTGTTGATGATAAATGTGCATATGGAATAGAACACATTCACATCCCAATCTGCAAGGAGGGAGAAGGTGACGCAGACTATGTTCAGCGAGCTCGTGAAAGAGATACTTTCTATAGGTATATAGTGGATGAGGAAAAGGGTATCAACAAACTGGAAGGGCATGAGGAAGAGGCACGCGCCGGAATCGAGACAATCGTCAACGGCAAACTGAAGGCCATCAGCAAGACATCGTATGATGAGTATATGAATACGTGTCAATCCTTACTGAAAAAGCATAACGCTACAGTTTATCGCCAGAATGTCAGTGGACGATTTCCTACAAAGGATTGTAATATTTGTTTTCTCTTGGATATTACACGCCCAGAAATCGTAAGAGAGTTAAAATATCGCCGTCGAGGGAGTAATCACTTTGAGCAAAATGTTCGGAGAGATTATCCTTTTACATTTGGTTTTCTTGACATACTTCGAAAAAATGCGGGTGTTGATTATTATTTTCTGATTTGGCATCCGGATCGTACCTATAATCCGAAGGAAACTAGGGCATATCTGTTGGATTCCAAGAAAAATTGGAAGGAGCAATCACTCCCGACAATTTGGGAACGCTTCGAGTTTCCAGATGTGTTTTTTCATCCGTGGAAGGTTAAATTGACAGTTGAAAAAGATGAAGGATGATGAGCGCTACTTGCAGATGTGAGAAAATGGAGGAACTGCGAATGAATACAGATAATCTTCACGAACTGATTAAACGATACGAAGACAATTTTGATATGCTCAACGGCAACGAGCATAATGAACTCTTCAAATGGAAGGCAATGAAGACCTGGCGGGAAGAGTGGTTTAAACCGGACCCGGCGTTTTCTACTTTCGCGGATCGTTTTAACGAGGCAAGGAAGGATTTTCTAATCTTTATTGATAATAAGCGGATACACCCCAGCAATGGCGTAATCAAGTTGTGGGAGAAGGATCCAAGAGAAGTGGAGAGGCTTTTCTGTGAAGTGCTCTTTGCTGATGCGCAGGGGGATGTCGCCGCCGTTCAGAACAACATGGACCGTTTCTTAGAAGAATATGAAACATTACGATGCAAGTACTTTCCCGGCAACTGGTCTTATAAGCAGACCAGGCATTCGGCATCTGTATTTCTCGCGATGGACAAACCGGATTTCAACTACGTGTATATGTCCGGAAAAGCAGTGACGATGGCGAAATATATCGATTTTGAGGCATCAATCGGCACCGGTCAAAACTTCAGCCTTCCGAATTATTATCGGATGTGCGACGGAATCGTTGAAGTGCTTAAAGAGCATTCGAGCCTTTTGGATAAGCATTTCGGACGGTTAACACCGGAGCATTACAAAGATGAGTCGCTTCACTTGTTGGCATTTGACCTGATGTATTGCTGTTACTCCTATAAGTTCTATGATGGACTTACTGCTCCGTCAACAGGGATAACGATTCGAAGGGGGAAGAAATCCGGAGCATTGCAGGAGGACGCGGAGCTGCGAGAGAAAGAGCGTTTGGAAAGAATCTCCGAAATCGAGAGACAGATTGAAGAAGCGGAACATATTTGTGATGAATTCGAGGACATTTCTCTTGTCGGTGTTCAGGTGACGGCGACTCAGTATGGTGTAGGAACCGTTACCGAGCAGGATGCGAACAAGATTAAGGTGCAGTTTTCCGACATTGAGAAGACCTTTGTGCTGGACGAGCAATATCCCAATCGCCCCCGTTTTGAAGATGACGAGCAGATTGTATCCGCGTTTACGGAATACGGGCGGGCGCTGGAGCAGATAAAAAGGCTTCGGCGGGAGCAAGAAGTGATACAAAAAACGGATATTAATCCGCAAGTGTAAGGACAAGATTATATGAGCGAAAATCACAAAGGCATATGCCATATTTGTGGGCGGGAAGCCGAATTGACGTTTGAGCATATACCGCCGAAGAAAGCATTTAATTGGAATCGAGCAAAAATATATAACGGATATGGAGCGCTAAGCAAAAGCCAAGGAGAGCCAGCGAAATATATCAATTCGCAGCAAGGCATGGGAAAATACTCGTTATGTCAGAGTTGTAATAACATCACAGGCGCATGGTATGCCTCGGATTACAGCAATTTCGCGATGTCTGTTTTACATTCACTTTTTCAAAACAAACCGCTTACGCATGGAGATGTTGTTACGTACAGATTTACAAATCTTTCACCGCTTCAGATTGTAAAGCAAATTGTGGCAATGTTTTGCAGTGTACTTCCTTATCAGGAGGTACATCGGCTGGGATTTGATAAACTACTGCTGGAGCGTGAGAACAACACAATCAACAGGGAACTATTTGATTTGAGAATGTATCTTTCGTCTTCAGAGAACGGACAAATTATGTGTGGCCCCACCTTGGTTACATCGTTTATAAAAAAAGAGGCATCATGGGTAGCAGATATAGGGGCATATCCGTTTGGATTCATAATGAATCTCACGCCTGAAATACCTGTAAAATATGGCATTTCAATCTTGGACATGTTTGATGTTGATTATGAGGACAAATGGGAGTTCACTTTATCGTTGATGTATTTGGAAAGAATGGATAATGCATTGCCGTTACCATTGATGTTCAAAGACTTGTCTCAGTAATAATGATTTCTGGGTGGGTTTGTGCATCACTGTGACTTATGGAAGGATACATAATGGGGGCTGTAAGCGAGAAAATCTTATATGATAACTTGGTTCAGGCCCGATATGCCGCAAAAGGCGTGAGACCCTCGAACCGTGTCTTATGGGGCGAGGATATCGTGAACGGCAGGCTCATCCTGTTTCCTAAAAAGACGGACTCGCTTCCGGAGTATGATTCCATTTGCCGGGCCACCACCGGTGCATCGCTGATTTATTTCGATAAAAAGAAGCAGCAACCGGTTCTTTTCTGCGATGTCCGCTATGATAAGCAGACTCAAAATGTCTACATGTCAGCGGATATCTTCAATGATGTGTGGAAACTTCTGAAGGAAAGCGTGCAAACGGGAATCGAGCTTAAGCGCGATCGCGGAGAAGCGGAGGAAGAACTTCCGGAAGGGTATGTCGACCTGGCGTTCCTGCGGCACAAGTCAAGTGAGGCGGTTGTTAAAAATGATCGGATAGAGTATATTTCGAAGGTCATTCCGGAAAGGGAGCAGAAAGCACGATCTAAAATGCAGAGCGCCTTGGATAATCCCGCAAATCGGTTTTTCTATGCCTTTAATTCCGGTATTTATCATGATAAGGATTGTGAGTTCATAAAGGAGATTCCGCCGGAACTCTTTACCGCTGCGGAGGAACGACCGATAACCAGAAAACCATGCCGCAGATGCCTTCGTATCATGTGTCTCCGTGAACTGTGCAGCCCATACGTGAAACAAATGCCGGCTGTCAATCGGCTGCTGAAACGCGGGGACATCGGCAATAACTATCTGGAGCGACTTGCATTTGAATACGGGATTAAACTCCGTGTTGATGAGGACGGCATTCTTATGGTGGGCAGTTCGGAAGATACTTGGAAGATCCGCGGATTTGACGAAGACAGATTGTCTCTTTGGCAGAACAATTTCATAAAAACATCGTCGGAGGAACGCTGCATCACGCAGGGGTTCCATCGGAATAAAACCGCGGACGGGAGAACGCTGTTCCAGATGCTTGAGCGTATACGTCGATATAAATACGATCCGCACTTTCAGGAGAATATCAAGGCAAAGGCAGAGGCGCAGCAAGCAGCGAATGAGCAGACAGCCACTGAAGCGAAGGAGAAGAAGGGACTGTTCAAGAGAATAGCCGGTATCTTCAGCCGGCTGTTCCGTAAAGATAAGAGCAATTAACTTGAATTGAAACGGGGGAGAGAAGTGTTATTTCCGAAAAACATGACATTCCAGTTTTTCTTCTTTGACACAAGGCGGATCACGCTTTCTTCTTTACGGATACCATCAGTCATTCGAGATACTATCAGTTCATGAAAGCCATCCGTGAGAAGAAGGTCGATTTCGGCTACATCCACGGCGTGAACATCGAAAAGAACATCTGGGATATTTATCGGGAAGTTGTGGTTTCGGAATAGAAAAGAAGCGCTCTGCATCAAAGGAAGATTATTATCTTCTGTTGACTTTCGTGCTAATGAGGAGTATGATATTAGCACGAAGGTGGTGATGCATAATGAAAACATGTGAATCTATCGTTGACCAATCAGGAATTCTGCTGACAAGAGATGCCATGGAAGCGGGTATATCGAAACCGGTCTTGTATCGGTTTATCCGCGAGAATGGTTTTGAACAGGTCGCGCACGGGGTGTATGCTTCCCAGGAAGCATGGGAGGACCGAAACTATATTCTTTCGCTGCGCTGTCCGCAAGGGGTTCTATCACATGATGAAGCTTTGTACCATTACGGCTTGATTGACCGGGAGCCGTTGTGGCAGACGATAACAATCTATACCGGATACGGAACATCGAGATTGGTTGCTGACGGCATCAAGGTATTCACAGTGAAGAAGGAACTGCTGAATGTCGGAAGAGAGATGGTGAGGACGGTTCATGGGCATATGGTTCCGATGTATGACCGGGAGAGAACCATATGTGATCTTTTGCGTTCCCGCAATTATTTCGAAATACAGGATTTCCAGACTGCCCTGAAGGCGTATGCCCGCAGCAGAGAGAAGAACCTCAACAAACTAACGGAATATGCGGAATTATTCCACGTTGACAGGTTGATACATGAATATATGGGGGTGTTGCTGTAACGATGCTTACAAAAGAACAGGTAAAAGGAAAGATAAAGAATATCGCAAAGAACAATAAGGCTGACGCCCGGATTCTGCTCCGGATGTATATGATGGAACGCTTTCTGGAGCGGGTGGCAGTGTCCTCCCATTCAGATGGTTTTATCATCAAGGGCGGAATCCTGGTCACATCCATGGTCGGAGTTTCCATGCGTTCAACGATGGATATTGATACAACGATCCGGGGGATTAATCTGACGGAAGAAGATGTGCTGCCGATTATCCGGGAGATCTGCGGGATTGATCTGGACGACGGCGTTACATTTGCCATCAGAGAGGTTTCCGGGATCATGGATGAAATGGAGTATCCGGGATTACGGCTGGCGGTCGATGCGTATCTCGGAGATATGGTTACTCCGATCAAGGTTGATATCTCCACAGGTGACGTGATTACACCGCGAGCGGTTGAATATGATTATAAGCTGATGTTGGAGAACCGATCCATTAAGCTGTGGTCGTACAACCTGGAAACGATTCTGGCGGAGAAGCTGCAGACCGTTCTCGCCCGCGGAACGTTAAACACGAGGATGCGTGACTTTTATGATGTCTATGCGCTGATGCTCCGATTTGACGGACAGATTGACAATCGGATCCTGAAGCAGGCATTTGATGCCACCTGCAGGAAGCGGGGAACGGAAGGGCTTTTGAAGGATGCAGGAAGTATTCTTTCGCGTATCGCAGGGGATACGAACATGAACTCCTTATGGAGTTCTTATCGAAGAAAGTATGAATATGCGTCGGAATTATCTTTTGAGGGAACCATCAACAGGATTGAACAGTTGGTGAACAGAATCGTAATGTAACCCGCAATAGAGCCGGTGCCGGAATAACAAGGCATCGGCTATTTTATTGGATAGAGTATATTCGTTTGCGAAAAAGTCGTAATTCGCAGGCGAATATACTTTTTTGTTGCCCATGGAGATATAAAATACGTCATTTTGTGACGGAAATCAAGACGATTGGAGGTAGAGAACACCGATCGGAGGTTAGCGTGCCATTGAGGGGATTTTTTTGAATACCTTATCCGTTATGCTCAAAAAAAGTATGAAAAATGCCGCTGTTTATATCGCTTTGGAATAATGCGCGTAAAGTATTCCTTTTGCTCATTGAAACGGCATTGCATTTTCCGCTAAAATCACGAATAGGAGGCAAGCTCATGAAAAACAACAAACTTCCGGAATTACGTAACCTTGGTTCGAAAATCGAAGACATCAGAAAGAGTTCGGGGAAAAGTCAGGAGCGGTTTGCGGCAGACTACGGAGTCGCACAAGGGACGCTGTCAAAATACGAGAGCGGGCAAACGAATCCGCCGGTTGCGTTGCTTGTCCTTATTTGCAGGGATTACCGGATCAATCCGAATTACTTTTTCGATTGGGATGACGAAACTTTGAAAAGAATGGGAATGCCGCCGCGATCCAAGTGGGAAAATATCTTTCGGGATCCGGAGGTGTTTAAGGAATTAATCTGCAAATGGATTGACGTGATGGTGATGCGGAAGGAATCGGACGAATCGTGATTGAAGGCGCTTATTGCATCGATAATACCGGGGCTTGCTCCGTATTATATATGAACCTTGACAATTGCATCCAGACACGAAAAAACAACGAGGGGCTTGTTATCGGCGACGATCCGGTCGCGTGGGGAGCGGATAGAAGCCTCGGGTGCTATTGGTACGCATATCAAAGAGTTGTTTCCCACCGCACAACGGGCCGGAATAGCAAGAGCTCACGGGGGTACATACCGGGCTGTCTTACCAGGGCAGGCGTGTCTATAATAAATGAAAGTACAAGGGGGTCGGAAATGAATAAGGATTATTGCATTAATGTGTGGCCTTTGGAGCGCGGCGGGCGCGTGAAGGCATTGGCGATGTTAACAATTAATGACGCAATTACTGTGTTTCCAATCCTTGTTGAGGAAGGGAAAAGCGGATTAAGGCTTTCTATGCGTGGGACAAAACTCGGAAAGAGAGAAGAAAAGCCAACGGTAATAATACATAGTCAAGACTTGAAACATGAATTGACGAGAGCCATATCAGCGGCATATCACCCCCAGAGGGCAAGATTTTACAGGATTCAGCGAGAAAAAGAATTCGCCGTATCTTGTAAAGCCTTTCCGTGTGAGAAAAAGGCGGATTACATGGTGGGAACAGCCGAGATTGTTGTGGATGGTAGCCTGAGAATCACTGGAATCCGAATGTTTCAGAGTTCTTCTGGAAAACGTGTGACGATTTTTCCAGAGAAACAGATTCGTGAGAATGGGGAATACGTATTTAGACGAATCGTTGACTTCAAATACAATTGGGAAGACATAATTACAAAGAAAATATGGCAAGCATATGACAGGGCGGTTGAGAACAAACATCGAGAAAGGAGATGACTCATGGAGAATAGCAATGGGCCTGTAGTGGAACTACCATGGTGGCAGAAGTACACATTAACGTTGAATGAGGCTTCTGAGTATTTTGGAATTGGGTATAAGAAACTGAAAGCATTTGTCGAGTCACACCCGAATGAGAAATTTGTTCTTTTGAATGGAAACAGACTCATGATTAAACGAGAGTTATTTGAAAGATACATGGATGAGCGCATGAGCGTCATTTGATGTTTCTTATTTTTTGCAATTTTCTTCATTTTGTAGTGGAAAAAGAGCCTGAAATGTGGTAATATAATAATACTACATAGTCTGATACAGCTATGTAGATAAAAAACTTCATAAGAACAGGCTCTCCACATTGAAAGGAGAGAACGCGAATGAGTGCAAAACGGCGAGATAGCAAGAACCGAATTCTACGCACTGGGGAGAGCCAGGACCCGGATGGAAGATATAAATATCGTTTTTGGGATATCGATGGACAGCGTAAGACCGTATACAGCTGGAGATTGGTAGATACAGACGAGGTTCCATACGGTAAAAAAGATCAGAAACCTTTACGAGACTTGGAAAAAGAGATTAGTCGGGACCTTAACGATGATATTCTCGTTGAGAGCAGTGAATTTACCGTGCTTCTTTTGGTAAAAAAGTATACCGCACTGCGGATTGGGGTTAAACCCACAACACAGGCGGGATATAGAACGGTGGTTCACTTGCTGGAGAGAGATCCTTTTGGAATGAAGCCTGTAAAGAAAGTTCGTCTTTCTGATGCAAAGGCTTGGTTGGTTAAGCTTCAGCAAGTAGATAAGAAGAGCTTTTCAACGATCCATACGATACGCGGTGTAGTAAGGCCGGCGTTTCAGATGGCGGTTGATGATGACTTCATTAGGAAAAACCCGTTTGAGTTTCAACTTGTTTCACTGCTGGTTAACGATATGGGTACTCGTGAAGCAATTTCTAGTCAACAGGAAAAGACTTTCCTCGATTTTGTAAAAAACGATGCGCATTACTGTAAGTATTATGAGGGCATCTACATCCTGTTCAAGACGGGACTCCGTGTTTCTGAGTTTACAGGACTCACCATATCGGATATTGATATGGAGAAGCGTTTGATTAACGTTAATCATCAAATTCAGCGGGTTGGTACGGATATTTACATTTCGACAACAAAAACAAATGCCGGAACCAGAATTCTTCCCATGTCGGATGATGTTTATGAAGCATTCCGGAGTGTTTTGCAGAAACGACCCAAAATGAAGACGGAACCGATGATTGACGGTTATTCCGGATTCCTTTTCATCGATAAGGATGGTCATCCGATGGTAGGGCTTCATTGGGAACATTATTTCAAATTCATTATTGCGAAATATAATCGTTCACATCAGGTGCAGCTCCCGAAGATTACCCCTCATGTGTGCCGGCATACCTATTGCTCAAATATGGCTAAGATGGGAATGAACCCGAAAGTGCTTCAGTATTTGATGGGACATTCAGATGTTGGGATCACGCTTAATACCTACACACACCTGAAACTTGAGGATGCTACGGCCGAATTAAGGAAATTAGGCAAGAATCAGGCGGATTTAGACCAGGAGATGCGAAAACTCGGCATAAAAGAGGAGGAGCATCAGGTTATCAAGATGCGTGTCGGAGGCTGAAATAATCCTTGTTTTACTAGGGATTCAACCGAAAAACTGGGTTTGGAAAAACGGCATATATTACGGGGGTTTTTAGACCAGTTTTAGACCAGAAGTTGCAAAAAATTGGCATGAATGAGGAAAAAAACATGCCATCAAGAGGCATTTCGGAGGCTGAATTCGGAAAAAAAGCAGGATTTTGAAGTAAAACGGCATATATTACGGGCGATTTTAGACCAGTTTTAGACCAGTTGATGGAAAAACTAAGCCAACATATGCCGAAATAAGCCGATTTACGGTCAAATAGTAGCCCCAAAACGAAGGACTGAGGAAGTACCTGAAACCGAGATAAAATAAGGAAAAACCGAGAAAAACCAAGAGAGGTTTATTGATGATAAAAGTGCTTTTCGTTTGCCACGGCAATATCTGCCGGTCCACCATGGCGGAGAGTATGCTCACGGACATGGTGAAGAAGCGTCACCGGGAGGGGGATTTTCTGATCGACTCTGCGGCGACGAGCTATGAGGAGATCGGCAATCCGCCGCACTACGGGACGGTGTCGAAGCTTCGGAGCGTCGGGATTCCGGTGGTGCCGCACCGCGCGAGAAGAATGACGCCGAGGGATTACGAGGAGTTTGACTACCTGATCGGGATGGACTCGGCCAACATGCACAATATGGAGCGCATCGCAGGCGGGGATCCGCAGCACAAGCTGTACAAGCTTCTGACGTTTGCGGGAAAGTCCCGGGATGTGGCGGATCCGTGGTATACCGACGATTTTGACGCGACATACAGGGATTTATCGGAGGGACTCGAGGCGTTTTTGCTGTGGCTTGACAGACGTGACTGAGATACGGCATATACCGTAAAAACAATGATACTACACGCGTAGAACAACAACCCGCCGGGCTGCGGATTTCTCCTCCTTTGGGAGGGACGCCGCGGTTTCGGCGGGCATTTTTCGCGCCTGCACCGATGTCCGTGGTAGCTTCGCGTACGCGCGCACGCGTTCTTTCTTGATTCTGCTCCCGAAAAATGCTATAATAACTCTGTGTGGGCATTGATCGGGGCACGCGATTTCGAGAGGAGGTGACGTCGTGAATTTTACGCATTTGCATGTGCATACCGAGTACAGTCTTCTGGACGGTTCGGGCAAGATCAAGGAGATGGTTCACCGGGCGAAGGAGCTTGGGATGGACGCTCTGGCGATCACGGATCACGGCGTCATGTACGGCGTCATCGATTTCTACCGCGCGTGTCTGGCGGAGGGGATCAAGCCGATCATCGGCTGCGAGGTGTACGTTGCGCAGGGGTCGCGCTTTGACAAACTCGGCGCGTACGGCGATAAGCGCTATTATCACCTTGTGCTTCTGGCGGAGAACAATACAGGCTACGCCAATCTGATGAAGATCGTTTCGAAGGGATTTGTGGACGGCTTTTACTACAAGCCGCGCATCGACTACGAGCTGATGGAGCAGTACCACGAGGGCATCATCGCTCTGTCGGCGTGCCTGGCAGGCGAGATCCCGACGCTGTTGCGGATGGGATTTTACGACGACGCGGTGACGTGCGCGCGGAAAATGCAGTCCATCTTCGGCGAGGGCAACTTCTTCCTCGAGCTGCAGGACCACGGCATTCCGGACCAGAAACTGGTCAATCAGGGGCTTCTTCGGATGAACAAGGAGACCGGGATTCCGCTGGTTTGCACGAACGATATTCACTACGTGAACGCGGATGACTGGAAGGCGCACGACACGCTTCTGTGCATCCAGACTCAGGCGAAGATTTCGGACGAGGACCGCATGCGGTACGAACCCGCGCAGTTTTACATGCGTTCCCCCGAGGAGATGGCGCAGCTCTTTTCCTACGCGCCCGAGGCGGTGGAGAATACGAAACGCATCGCGGAACGGTGCAACGTGGAGATCGAGTTCGGGCATTACAAGCTGCCCGTGTTCGAGGTGCCTGAGGGGTTCACCTCGTACGAGTACCTCGAAAAATTGTGCCGGGAAGGTTTGAAGGAGCGCTACCCTGACAACTATGCGGATCATGAGGATCGCCTTACCTACGAGCTCTCGACGATCCGCGACATGGGCTTCGTGGACTACTTCCTGATCGTGTGGGACTTCATTCGCTATGCGAAGGAGCACGATATCCCCGTGGGACCGGGACGAGGCAGCGGTGCCGGAAGCATCGTTGCATATTCCCTGAAGATTACGGACATCGATCCGATCCGATATTCGCTCATTTTCGAGCGTTTCCTGAACCCCGAGCGTCAGACCATGCCGGATATCGACGTGGACTTCTGCTACGAGAGGCGCCAGGAGGTAATCGACTATGTGGTTAAGCACTACGGTGAGGACCACGTGGTACAGATCGTAACCTTCGGTACGCTGCAGGCGCGCGGTGTCATCCGCGACGTCGGACGGGCCATGGACCTTCCCTACGCGCGTGTGGACGCGGTGGCGAAGATGGTGCCGATGGAGCTCGGCATGAACATCGCGAAGGCTCTGGAGGTCAACTCGGAGTTTAAAAAGCTCGTGGAGAGCGACGCCGAGATCGCGGAGCTGGTTGATTTTGCGAAGAAGCTGGAGGGACTTCCCCGTCACACGTCGATCCATGCGGCGGGCGTGGTCATCGCACCGGCCCCGGCGGACGAGTTCGTTCCGCTTTCCCGCTCGGCCGACGGTACGATCACGACACAATACACGATGACAACCCTTGAGGAGCTGGGCCTTCTCAAGATGGATTTCCTGGGTCTCCGGACGCTCACGGTTATCAAGGATGCGGAGGAGATGGCAAGGCGCGACGATCCGGATCTGGAGATTGAAAAGCTTTCCTACGACGACCCGAAGGTTTACGAACTGCTCGCATCCGGCAAGACGGAGGGCATTTTTCAGCTGGAAAGTGCGGGCATGAAGGCTTTCATGAAGAAACTGAAGCCGCAGTGCCTTGAGGACGTGATCGCCGGCATCAGTCTGTATCGCCCGGGCCCGATGGACTTCATCCCGAAGTACATCGACGGCAAGAACGATCAGGAGCATATCACCTATGAGTGCGAGCAGCTGCGGCCGATCCTGGAGCCTACGTACGGCTGTATCGTATACCAGGAGCAGGTTATGCAGATCGTGCGCGAACTGGCCGGTTACAGCTTCGGCCGAAGCGACCTGGTGCGCCGCGCGATGAGCAAGAAGAAGGCGGAGGTGATGGCGAAGGAGCGGCAGTACTTCGTCTACGGCAATCCCGAGGCAAATGTGCCCGGCTGCGTGGCGAACGGAATCTCCGAGGCCGTGGCCAACCGCATCTTCGATGAGATGACGGATTTTGCGAAATACGCATTCAACAAATCCCACGCCGCATGCTACGCGGTTGTGGCATACCGTACGGCATATCTGAAAGTTTACTACCCGGCCGAGTTTATGGCGGCGCTGATGACCTCGGTCATCGACAACGGCGACAAGGTTGCAGGCTATATCGCACATTTGCGGGGCTTAGGAATCTCGCTGCTTCCGCCGGACATCAACGAGGGCTTTTCGGCCTTCAGTGTCGGTCGGACGCCGGACGGCAAAAAGGCCATCCGCTACGGCCTCTCGGCGATTCGCGGACTCGGCGGACAGGCGGTTGACGCCATCGTTGCGGAGCGCACGGCGGGCGGGCCGTTCCAGTCGCTCACGGATTTCATCCGGCGCATGAGCGGCGGCGAGATCAACAAGCGAAGCCTTGAGAATCTCATCAAGGGCGGTGCGTTTGACAGCCTTCCCGGCACGCGCAAGCAGAAGACTCAGGCGTACGGCGGCATCGTCGACGGCATCGCCTCGGGCAAGAAGAAGCAGATTTCGGGCCAGATGTCTTTGTTCGATCTGATGGATGCGGACGAGACCGCGGCGACGGAGCAGTTCACCAACTGCGGTGAATTCACGAAAGAGGAGATGCTCGCGTTCGAGAAGGAGGTTCTCGGCATATACATCAGCGGTCATCCGCTGGAGGCCGACTACACGCTGTGGCAGAAAAATGTCACCGCGCAGACAGTGGACTTCAACCTGAATGAAGACACGAAGATGCCCAACGTCAAGGACGGCGACACCTATGTGATCGGCGGCATCTTGACGGGGATCACGCAGAAGACGACGCGGAGCAACTCTATCATGGCGTTCCTCACCATCGAGGATATGGTGGGAACCGCCGAGGTTTTGGTGTTCCCGAAGGATTATGAGCGCATCCGGACGCGGCTGCAGCCGGAGATGAAGCTCTTTGTGAGCGGGCGAGCAAGCGTGGAGGAGGACAAGCCGGCGAAGCTGATCTTCTCCGCTATGAAGGATTTTTCGGAGGTTCCGCGGAAGTTGTGGATCCGCTACCCGGATGAGGCTGCATTTGCCGAAGACCGGACGAGGCTTGCGGAGATCCTGCAAAAGAGCGACGGCAACGTGCCGGTGAGTGCGATGTGCGTCGCAGAGAAGAAACCGATCGCTCTGCCGCGCGGATTCATGGTGAATCCGGAGGACGGGCTTTTGGACGAACTGACTGAGGTTTACGGTGCGGACCGCATCGCGTTTACGTATCAAAACGCATTCGGACCGTCGAGATAGATTATGCGCAGACAGCCGCGGGCGACGCGGTAATATGAATTGACGGAGGCGTAACATGGGACTGTTTAAAGCGAAAAAGGAAGAGGAAGTGAAGACCATCGGCGTACTGACCAGCGGAGGTGATGCACCCGGCATGAATGCGGCCGTGCGTGCGGTGGTTCGTACCGCGGTTCACGCGGGGATTAAGGTCAAGGGTATCCGCCGCGGATACTCGGGACTTCTGGAGGAAGATTTTGTAGACATGACGACGCGGAGCGTGTCGGACATCATCCAGAAGGGCGGCACGATCCTGTACACGGCCCGTTGCCCGGAGATGCTTCGTCCGGAGGGGCCGGAGAAGGCAGCTTACATCTGTCGCAAGAGCGGCATCGATGCGCTGGTAGTCATCGGCGGTGACGGTTCGTACCGCGGTGCTTTGGAGATTTCCAAGCACGGCGTGAACGTGATCGCCATCCCCGGTACGATCGACCTCGACGTGGCGAGCTCAGACTACACTATCGGATTTGACACCGCGTTAAATACCGCAATGGAAGCCATCGACCGCGTGCGCGACACGTCGGCTTCCCACGAGCGCTGCAGTATCATCGAGGTTATGGGCCGCAAGGCCGGCCACATCGCGATGTGGTGCGGTATCGCCAACGGCGCCGAGGAAATTCTGATCCCGGAGCGCTACGACTACGAGGAGCAGAACATCATCGACCGCATTGCGGAGCGCAAGAAGCTCGGCAAGAAGCTGCATATCATCATCAACGCCGAGGGCGTCGGTGATTCCAACGGTATGGCGAAGCGCATCGAGGCCGCAACCGGCCTGGAGACCCGCGCCACCATCATCGGCTACATTCAAAGAGGCGGCAGCCCGACCTGCCGTGACCGTGTGTTTGCGTCCGCCATGGGCGCCCGCGCGGTGGACATCCTGATCGCCGACGCGGAGAACCGTGCCATCTGCTTTAGAAAGGGCGAGTTCACGGACATCGATCTTGCCGAGGCGATCTCGATGAAGAAGGACATTGACACCGAGCTTTGGGACATTTCCAGAAAGTTGTGCAGATAAATGTATTTTCCGTCTCACTTAAGAAAATCCAGGGAACTTGTGAACCGTCTCCCCGCCCCGTACTTAAACGGTCAGGGCATGGGGACGCTTCGCGAATTTCCCTACGGTCTTCACAAGGTCGAGGAAAACGGCTGCGGTCCGATATCGGTGTACAACGCGATGGTGCATCTCGGGAAGAAACCGGATTTTCCGAAGATCCTCCGGTTTATGGAGCTCACCGCATCGCCGTGTTTCGGCCTGTTCGGAACGGTGCCGTACTGCATGGGATACTGCCTGCGCAGATTCGGCATCAAAAACCGGATGACGTTCTCACGCCGGAAAATGGCGAAGGCCCGGAGCGGCGTGGTCGCCTTCTGGACGAAGAGGCCGATCTTCGGCGGCGCGCATTTTGTGTTCTTTAACCGCGATGAGCAGGACCGTTACGTGGTTTACAACCGGTACGGAAACGTTTCCACGGAGGTTACCTACGACTCCATCAACGGCTTTATCAAGCCGTGGTGCTTCATCGTCGGGTACGTGATTGAATGACCATGAAAGACAAACGTAAGAGAGTAATTCTTGCGACGGTCTTGCCCGCTCTGTTGCTGGCAGGACTGTTGCTTGTGTTCGGGCTTGCAAAGCTCGGTATCATCCCGGCGCCGGCTCCGATGCCAACGCCCGGAAGCGGCACGCCGGGAGAAACCGCAACGCCGGCTGTGACGGGAACGGGAGAGGCAACGCCCACTGACGGCCCGGCCGCAGCGACGCCGACGTCTTCCGCGCAGGAGCCTTCTCCGACGCCGGTTCCCGACGGCCCGGTCAATCCGGAGCTCGCGACGGCGGTGTACGTCTTAAACGTGGGTGAGGGCAGCTGTACGCTGTTATGCTCCGGCAGGACGGCCGTGCTGATCGACGGCGGCGAGTCCCGCGCCTCCAGCTACGTGGTTTCGTTTTTGCGGCAGCTGGGGATCAAGCGGTTGCAGCGTGTCATTGCCACGCACTATGACGCCGACCACATCAGCGGTCTGATCGGTGTCTTCTCGGTCTTTACGGTCGATGAATTCTGGGGGCCTTCCGATGAAGGCAGTACAAAAACATACCAATCTCTGGCACATATGATTGACACCGGAGATATCCTGTGGTATTGTCCGTCGGCAGGGGATACATTTGCCGCGGACGGAATCAAGGTTACGGTGCTCTCGGCGGAGATCAGTGCTGTGGAGGGACCGAGGGAAGACGATGACAACGATTCCTCCCTTGCGATGGAGGTCACGATCGGCGGGAAGAAGCTTCTGGTCATGGGCGATGCCGGTGCCGCGAAGGAGCGGTCTTTGGTGAAGAAGGGGCTGATCGGCGATTGCGACGTTTTCCTTGTAAATCACCACGGAAGCCGCTACTCGAACACGAGGGAGCTGCTTGCGGCGGCCAAGCCGGAGTATGCGATCATCAGCACCGGGACGAACGCCTACGGGCATCCGACCGCGGACTGTATCGACCGGCTTCTGGAGGTCGGTGCCATGGTGTTCCGGACCGATGTGCAGAACACGATCACGCTGCTTTTCGAGGACGATGAAATTCTGGCGGACAAGCCCGCGCTGGCGGACCCGTACCGTGCGCCGGACGGGGGAGAGGATGAGCAGAAGGTCGAGCATCCGGCGGATGTGGCGTTTATCTTAAACGGCAATTCGAAGGTGTATCACAAGCCGGATTGCGAGTACGTTGCGGGTGTGATGCATCGCAACTGGTTTTATTTCTACGGGACCGCGGAGGAGGCCGAAAAACTCGGTTACCGGCCGTGCGGACGGTGCCTCGGGCACTGAGACAAATGCAAAAGACGCGACCGGCGGCGACGGCTGCCTCGCGTTTTGAATATCTGGTCAGTATACGAATTACACGCAGAAAGTGAGAACAAAAAGGTGAAAAAATGGTTGGAGACCTTGAAAAAGGTCGGTTCGGCCGCAGTGGAGAACTACAAGTTCCTCCTGCTGGCGCTGGCAGTCGTGGCTGCCGTGTTGGTGGTTGCATTTGCCTCGGAGTACCTGATCCGCAAGAAGCACAAAGAGTACGGTCCGGAGGGCACCGGTGCAAATGCAAAAGAGTCGTTCAAGCTTCATCGCATGACATTGATGGCGATGATGGCAGCGGTGGCTGCGGTATTGATGATGTTCTCGTTCCCGATTCCGGGAATCCCGGTATTTTACAAGATGGATTTTGCGGAGCTTCCGGTTATCATCGGTGCGTTCGCAATGGGTCCGGTGGCCGGCGTTTTGATGGAGTTCCTCAAGGTTTTGATCAACCTTCTGTTGAACGGCACGAGCACCGTGTTCGTGGGTGAATTTGCCAACTTCGTCATGGGATGCTGCTTCATCGTTCCGGCGTCGGTGATCTACTACGCGCGCAAGACGAAGCGCATGTCTCGCATCGGTCTTGTGGTCGGCTGCCTCAGCGTGACGGTGTGCAGCTGCCTGTTGAACGCGTACCTGCTGCTTCCGACGTACGCGAAGCTGTTCCACATGGACATCAACGCGCTTGTCGGCATGGGCTCGTCCCGCAACAGCATGATCAAGTCGCTTCGCACGTTTTTGATCTTCGGCGTTGCGCCGTTTAACCTTTTAAAGAGCGGCGTGGTCTCGTTGATCACGGTTATCATTTACAAGCATATCAGCCGTCTTTTGAAAAAGCAGGCGTAAGCCTTTGACGGCGGTCCGGAGGGTCTATGGACGAAGAAAAGATTTTGACGGAAAATGAGAAGGCGGCAGCGGCTCCGGAGTCTTCGGAGGAGGTAAAGCGTACTCCCGAGGAGGAGGCGGCAGCGGCCAACGAGGCGCTCTGCGATGAGATGCTTCAAAATGAGCGCTACTGCTTTGCCTACATGTTGAGATTCAAGGATCTGGCGCGGCACAAGCTTCGCTTTTCGCTGCTCGATCCGATCCAGGGCCCGCCGTTCTGGCTGTGTATTATTCTGGCATTTGCCTATTTGATCGTTTCCTGGAGTGAGCTCGGCACGCAGAAGCGCACGTTTGTCATCGTGCTGATCGTGTTGCTGCTTTGGTATGTGCCGGTGCGCGCGGTGTTCAATGCGGCGCGCAACGCCCTGTATCTGCGAAAGCACTGCACGCCGACGGAGTACCATATCTGTGACGACGGAATGGTGCTCTGCCAGGATGATCAGCGCCAGGCGGTCGTCTACGGTAACATTCAGAGGATCAAGGTGTACCGCAGGTGGACGTACGCGCAGGTGTTCCGCAACAGCGGATTTATCTTCCCGAAGGATGTCATCGGGGAGAAGTACCGGGAACTGCAGGCATTTTTGAAAGCCAAAGTCAGCGGAAAATGAGGTCGTTTATGGTTGTGGAAAGTTTCAGTGCGGAAGATACATTCCGGTACGGGCAGTTGCTGGGGGCGAAGGTTCCCGCAGGCTCGGTGGTGTGCTTAAACGGTGACCTCGGCGTCGGCAAGACAGTATTTGCCAAGGGCGTCGCGAAGGGGCTCGGCGTGACGGAGCCGGTCAGCAGTCCGACGTTCACCATCGTGCAGGAGTACCGGGAGGGCCGCATCCCTTTGTATCATTTTGATGTGTACCGCATCGAGGACCCCGATGAGATGTACGAGATCGGCTACGAGGAGTACTTTTACGGGGACGGCGTGTGCCTGATCGAGTGGGCGGAGCAGATCTGCGAGCTTGTGCCGGAGACGGCGACGCAGGTCACGATCGAGAAGGACCTGAGCAAGGGGCTCGGGTACCGGCGCATCACAATTGAGTTTGGAGGCCAAGATGAAGCTTCTGGCGATTGACAGTTCGGCGCAGGTGGCGTCCGTCGCGATCCTGACGGAGGACGCGGTGCTTGCAGAGTATTCGGTGGATTACAAGAAGACGCACTCCCAGACGTTGCTGCCGATGATCGACGAGGTCATGCGCATGACCGAGACCGACCCTTCGGAGATCGGCGCCATTGCGGTCGCAGCAGGGCCGGGATCGTTCACGGGACTTCGCATCGGCGCGGCTACCGTAAAGGGGCTCGCCATGGTATGGAACGTGCCTGTCATCCCGGTTTCAACGGTTGCAGCCCTTGCGGCAAATGTGGCTGGAACCAATGCCGTCGTGTGCCCTCTGATGGACGCAAGACGTCAGCAGGTGTATACCGGACTCTATGGTTTTAATGGGACTACTATTGTAGAATACAAGCCCGACGAGTGCGCGGAGATCGCTTCGGTGATCGCCTCCGTAAATGAATTCGGGCGTCCTGCGGTCATCCTGGGGGATGCCGCAGGGATTTATGCGAAACGGCTTGCGGAGGAGCTTACGGTGCCCTTTACAATCGCACCGCCGCACCTCGTGAAGCAGCGCGCATCATCGGTAGGCTGGCTCGGTTTTGCCCTCTATGCGGAGGGAAAAACCGTGAGCGCGGAGGAATTTGTCCCGACGTACCTGCGGATCTCGCAGGCGGAGCGGGAGCGGGAGGCACGTCTTGAGCGATAAGATCCGGACAACCGCATGTCTGATCGTCCCTGCGACGCAGGCCGAGGTTCCGCAGATCGCGGCGCTGGAGGAGCTTTGCTTCTCCGACCCGTGGAGCGAGGCGGTTCTCACGGAGTCTGTGGGACATCCGCTGTACCGTTTCCTTGCGGCGATGGACGGAAAAACCGTGCTGGGCTACGCCGGCATGTTTCTGACGCTTCCGGAGGCGCAGATCGCCAATATTGCCGTGGCACCGGAGGCGAGGCGAAAAGGCATCGGGCGGCGCCTTTTGCGGGAACTCTACCGGGAGGCGGCTTCGGCGGGGGCCGAGGTCATTTTCCTCGAGGTACGCGAGCACAATGCCGCCGCAATCGCTTTGTATGAGCAGGAAGGATTTGTCAAAGTCGGAATGCGCCGGAATTACTACAGCAATCCGACGGAAAATGCTTTCCTCTACCAGCGGGTGATCCCCCGTCCGTCGGAGGCATAGCGCAGGTCGCATTTGGTCGGATCCGCGGCAGCTTCGGCTGCCCGCGAAAGTGAGGTTTTTATGTTTGAAATCTGTCTGTTGGGAACGAGCGGGATGATGCCCTTGCCGGGGCGTTTCTTAACGTCGGCCCTGACACGATATAACGGTTCGGGTCTGCTGATCGACTGCGGCGAGGGAACGCAGGTTGCGCTCAGACGCCGCGGATGCAGCTGTCACGACATCGATACGATCTTAGTGACGCACGTGCACGGCGATCATGTGAGCGGCCTGCCCGGGCTTTTGCTCTCCATGGGCAACGCCGAGCGCACGGAGCCGGTGACGATCATCGGCCCGAAGGGCACCGAGGCAGTGGTGAGGGCTTTGTGCGTCATCGCGCCGGACCTTCCCTTTGAACTCGTGTTCCGTGAACTGACGGAGCCGAAGGAATCCATCGCGTGCCGCGACTACACCATCGAGGCGTTTCGCGTGGCGCACAATATCGTTTGCTACGGCTATTCGCTGGTGATCCGCCGCCAGGGCAAATTCCTGCCGGAGAAGGCGGAGGCCAACCGCGTGCCCATGGCCTGCTGGAGCAAACTCCAGAAGGGCGCGACCGTGGAGCTGGACGGCGTCACGTACACGCCGGACATGATCCTAGGGCCGGAGCGCAAGGGCCTGAAGCTTACGTATTGCACGGACTCGCGGCCGACACCGTCCATCGTTGAGGCGGCGACCGGTTCCGATCTCTTCATCTGCGAGGGCATGTATGCGGAACCCGGCAGCGAGAAGAAGGCGAAGGCGCACCGGCATATGACGTTTGCCGAGGCGGCGGAGATGGCGAAAGAGGCGGGGACACGCGAGCTGTGGCTTACGCACTACAGCCCGTCGCTGGTGCACCCGGAGCAGTACGCCGACGATGTGCGGAGCATTTTCCCGTACACCGTGGTCAGCCGGGACGGTCAGTATGCGGATCTGAAGTTTGAAGAAGAGTGAGCATTGCCGCGCATCATTCGGCAAATGCCCGGAGGCTTTTTTATGAAGGGTACTTATATTCTGGCAATCGAATCCTCGTGTGACGAGACCGCTGCGGCTGTCGTGAAGAACGGCCGGGAGGTCCTTTCCAACGTGATCTCCTCGCAGATTGCGCTGCACACTCTCTACGGCGGCGTCGTGCCGGAGATTGCCTCGCGCAAACACATCGAGAAGATCAATCCCGTGATCACAGAGGCGCTGGCGAAGGCGAAGATGTCCCTCGCGGAGATGGACGCGATTGCAGTCACCTACGGCCCCGGTCTGGTGGGCTCTCTGCTGGTCGGCGTTGCGGAGGCGAAGGCCATTGCGTATGCCACAAACAAGCCCCTCATCGGTGTTCATCACATTGAGGGCCACGTGTCCGCCAACTATGTCTCGCACCCGGATCTGGAACCACCCTTTCTGTGCCTTGTCGTGTCGGGAGGTCACACGCACATTGTCATGGTCGAGGATTACGGCACGTACCGCATCATCGGCCGCACCCATGACGACGCAGCGGGCGAGGCGTACGACAAGATCGCGCGCGCCATCGGCCTCGGTTACCCCGGCGGCCCGAAGGTGGACGCCCTTGCAAAGCAGGGTGATCCCCAGGCGATCGCGTTCCCGCGAGCTCACATCGAGGACGCTCCGTATGATTTCAGCTTCAGCGGCCTGAAGTCGGCGGTTCTCAATTACCTTAACATCGAGAAAATGAAGTCCCGCGATGCGGCAAAGGATGCTTTGCGCGCGGCGGAATCCGCAAATCCCGCCCCGGCGGAGCTTGTGCGGCACGGGGTTCCCACCGGCGGCGACGCGGAGGGCACCGAGGCGTGTCCGGATACATTTTCCGACGGGCTCACAAAGGCGGACCTTGCGGCCTCGTTCCAGGAGGCGGTGGTGGATGTTTTGGTGACCCGCACGATCGCAGCGGCGAAGGCCCAGGGAGTTTCGACGGTTGCCATTGCCGGCGGCGTTGCCTCCAACTCGGCGCTCCGCAGCCGGATGCTCGAAGTCGGCGAGGCGAACGGCATGCGTGTCGTCTACCCCGAGCCCATCCTGTGCACGGACAACGCGGCGATGATCGGCTCCGCCGCCTACTACGAATTCCTGCGCGGCAACACTGCGGACCTCACGCTCAATGCGGTTCCCGGCTTAAAGCTCGGAGAGCGGTAAGGGCTTTTCCGGGAATTCTTTCGGAGCATATTTCCGGCGATTTCCGCCTGCATTTTGCACGAGAAAGAGATCGGCGTGTTTTCCATGGAGAATCGGCGAAAAATGCTTGACAAGGCGTGTATCTTGTGATACTTTAGTATTCGCGTTCTTTTGGAGAGTTGGCCGAGTGGTTTAAGGCGCCGGTCTTGAAAACCGGTGTTTCCGAAAGGAACCGTGGGTTCGAATCCCACATTCTCCGTTTCGGTTCTTCGAAGACACAAACTTAATATTGCGAGAGTAGTTCGGTCGTCCTACAGACTGCGGCCGAAACTTTTTCCACTACATGGAGAAGTACCCAAGAGGCTGAAGGGACACCCCTGGAAAGGGTGCAGGCCGTTAATAGCGGTGCGAGGGTTCAAATCCCTCCTTCTCCGTCACAAACCCGGATCGTTCGCGACTCCGGGTTTTCTTTTTGCCTTTCGGCCGGAAAATGCCGAAATGACGGAACATGTTGCATTTTTTGCGGCTTTGCGAGGTGCTGCGCGGCAAATGCGCCTTGACTTTCGCGGAGCGCGGAAAAAGCGGTTGTGCGAAGGGGCCATTTTCCGTATAGTGTATTCATAGACACGGCTTTGTTTGGCTTCGGCCGGGAGGAAAGACCGATGAGACTGACGAGGTTTTGCAGAGGAAGGCGCGTTTTGGCGGTGACGGCCGCTTTTTTGCTTGTGCTTTGCACGCTGCCGATGCGTGCGCATGCCACGGATCTTGAGGTGTGCAGAATGTGCGGCGGCTCGGGCGATTTCCACTGCCCGAACTGCGGGAACAAGGGCGAGGTTGTGTGCGACGGCTGCCACGGCGAGCCGCGGACGAAGTGTCCCGGCGACGGCGTGCACGGATGCGTCGACGGCTATTACACCTGCCCGTCCTGCAACGGCGATACTTACATCCGAAGCGGTGACGGCGAGATCCCTCCGGATGCGCAGCCCGGCACGTGCGGCAACTGCGGCGGCACGGGAAAGCTTCGCTGCATCGTCTGCCATACCGAGCCCGGCTGGAATCTCTGCACGGGATGTGACGGTACCGGAATCAAGGAGTGCCCGAACGGGAATTGCCAGATTGCGAAGAAATACGGCTGGAAATGCCCGAGATGCAAGGGCACCGGTTATATTCTTCTCGGAAACCCCATGCCCCCGGAGTCGGACAATGACGGCGTCAAGAACGTCCCGAAGAAGGGCGATTACATCGTGACCAACAATGAGACCTGGGAAGGCTATCGCTACGGCGAGGACAGCCAGGGCGGCGGCGATGAACCCGGCGGTCAAGGCGGCCAGAAACCCGGCGGCCAGGGAGGTCAGGAGCCCGGAGGTCAAGGAGGTCAGGAGCCCGGTGGCCAGGGCGGTGATGAACCCGGAGGTCAAGGAGGCCAGGAGCCCGGTGGCCAGGGCGGTGATGAACCCGGAGGTCAAGGAGGCCAGGAGCCCGGCGACCAGGGCGGTCAGGATCCGGGTGGACAAGAGTCTGGCGGCCAGGACATTCCGCAGAAACCGGAGGGGACTCAGACGATCGAGCTTCCGGCGGTGCCGAAGGGCGAGGCCGGCGCGGTGAAGATCGAGGTCTTCTATGAGGAACTGAACGAAGAGCAGAAGACTCTTGTGGCTGCGATGCCGGCGGAAGAGCTTCAGGAGATGTTAACCAAGACGAAAGAGATTGTTTCCACGGCGAAGCCGGGAACAGCCGGCGAGGGCGTGGAGGATCTTCTTGAGAAGCTTGCGAAGGCGAACGGCTTTGAGTCCTTTGATGAGGCCCGTCTGCTCCCGATCGAGTTCGAGGGACATCAGGAACTTCCGTTCCCGGTTTACGTGACGGTGCAGCTGGAGCGCGGGGCGCTGGACGGCGGCGCGGACATCTACGTATACCATATTCTCGAAAACGGCGAGATCGAGCCGCTGGAGAAACCGGAGATCTGGACGTATGACGACGGAAGCATCGAGTCCATTCGCTTCCGGACTACGGGATTTTCCTCGTTCTTCACGGCTAAGAAGCTCGGGAATATCGATGTGAGCAGGCTGGATTCCGCGGACGGCGGCGACCCGAACGGCGGATCGCAGGAGGAACCGCAGCAGGGGAAGCAGGGCGGTCGGCAGGACGATCCGGAGTGGAACGAGTTACCGATCGGAGAGAACACAACGATCACGGTCGGCGCGGAACCTGCGAAAAATGAAAACAGCAGGCAGTGGCTGTGGATTCTGATCGGCGTGGCCGGCGTCTGCGGCGCAGGCGTGGCGGCAGGATTTTTGTTCGGCCGGAAGAAATCCAAATAAAATCGGATTGTGCGCAAACATATAAATACGGGAAAGCCGGATTGGTCAGGAAAAAATCACTTGACAATCCGGCATTTTTCGTTAACATGGAAATATGATGAGACGGGGCGTTAGCGCAGTTGGGAGCGCACAACACTGGCAGTGTTGGGGTCACGGGTTCAAGTCCCGTACGCTCCATACAAAAAGCACTTCGCGGTTGGGCGGAGTGCTTTTTGTGTATCTTAGGTTTGGTCTCGGTAACGTTGTCTACTGTGTCATCAGGTCGCTCAGCTTCTTATTATAGAAAAAGTCGTGGACCATCTTGTCAAATTCCGTCCACAGCGGGAGCGTCTGGCAGGACGCCTTGCGGGGGCAGTTGTAGTTCGGCGTGGCGAGGCAGACCACCGGTGCGAGGGAGCCCTCCAGAAGCTGCAGCACGTCGCCGATGTTGTACTCCTCGGGCTTGCGACAAAGTTTGTAGCCGCCGCCGCGTCCGCTGGCGCCGATGAGCAGTCCCGCGGTGACCATGTCTTTTACGATAATCTCAAGATATTTCTTCGAAATGCCCTGGCGGTCGGCGATGTCCTTGAGCGGAACATAGCGGCCGTTGTCATTTTCCGCAAGATCCAGTAAAACGCGGATCGCGTATCTTCCCCGTGTGGAAATCATTGTTTCTTCCTCTCTTCCCCGAATATCGGTCGTTTTACCTATTATACCGCAAGGCGAATAGGTAAATCAAGAGGAAAATGGAAATTTTATCCTAAAAACCTATTGACATAGTGGGTAAATGTGAATATAATGAGCCCGAAAGCAGAAAAGGAGTGTTCAACATGATTTATGCAGACAATGCCGCGACCACAAAAATGAGCGAAGCGGCCATCCATACCATGGTTTCCCTGGCGCAGGAGACGTGGGGAAATCCATCCAGCCTGTACACCGCCGGCCAGCGGGCGAAGGAAGCCCTCGAGGAGGCGAGAAGCGCGGTGGCTGCGGCCATCGGCGCCGAGCCCCGGGAAATCCTGTTCACCTCGGGCGGCAGCGAGGCCGACAACCAGGCGATCCGCTCCGCAGCGGAGCTGGGCAGAAAGAAAGGAAAGACGCACATTATCTCGACGGCGTTTGAGCATCACGCGGTACTTCATACATTAAAGAAACTGGAGAGCGAGGGCTTCACGGTCACGCTGCTGCCGGTTCACGAGAACGGCCTCATTGTTCCGGAGGAGGTTGAGGCGGCGATCACCGATGAAACCGCACTGGTGACGGTGATGTTTGCGAACAACGAGATCGGAACGATCCAGCCCATCCGTGAGATCGGAGCCATCTGCCGCGCCAGAGGCGTGTTGTTCCACACGGACGCGGTGCAGGCGGTCGGACATCTTCCGATTGATGTTATGCTCGACAACATCGATCTGCTCTCGGCATCCGCGCACAAGTTCCACGGCCCGAAGGGTGTCGGCTTTTTGTACGCCCGCAAGGGTATCCGCCTGACGAACCTTATCGAGGGCGGCGCGCAGGAGCGCGGCCGCAGAGCAGGCACGGAAAATGTACCCGGCATCGGTGCGATGGCGACGGCTTTGACGGAAGCAGTGGCGGGCATGTCGGAGAGTGCGAAGAGACTCTCGGTACTGCGCGACCGGCTGATCGCGGGCCTTTCGGAAATCCCGCACTCGGCTTTGAACGGAGATGCGACGAAGCGTCTTCCTTCCAATGTAAACTTCTGCTTCGAGGGCATTGAGGGCGAGTCCCTGCTGCTTCTGCTGGACGACCGCGGGATCGCGGCTTCGTCGGGAAGCGCCTGTACCTCGGGGTCTTTGGATCCCAGTCACGTTCTCCTGGCAATCGGTCGCGTGCACGATGTAGCGCACGGTTCGCTTCGCTTAAGTATCGGCGATGACATCACGGAAGCGGACATCGAGTACATTATTCAAAATGTAAAGGAAGTTGTCTCGTATCTGAGAGGATTTTCCCCGATCTGGCGCGATCTTGTAAACGGTAAGAAAGCATTTATTTTGTAATTCAGGAGGCATACCATGGCATTATACAGTGAAAAAGTGATGGATCATTTTCGAAATCCGCGCAATGTGGGCGTCATTGAGGACGCGGACGGTGTCGGTGAAGTCGGCAACGCAAAATGCGGAGATATCATGAAAATGTATCTTAAGATTGACAACGACATCATCACGGATGTAAAATTCGAAACGTTTGGGTGTGGGAGCGCCATCGCGTCGAGCTCCATGGCGACGGAGCTGATTAAGGGAAAGCCCGTATCGGAGGCGATGACATTGACAAACAAAGCGGTGGCTGAGGCTCTTGACGGATTGCCGGATTACAAGATGCACTGTTCGGTTTTGGCGGAGGAGGCTATCCGCTCGGCACTGAAGGATTACGAAAGGAAGCAAAGGGGAGAGGATGTCCCCGGGGAAGAACAACATGACGAAGACAAAGACGAAAACAGGTTTTGCTGCTGCGCGACCGATACTTCGGGAGAGTAACCGGGTTCTCTGGATTACCGTTACCGCGTTGTTTATGGCAATTAACATTGTGTTTGCGACCATGGGAATTCCGGTTCCCGGAGGCGCAATCTATCTCTGCGACGTGATTATCTGCACGGCAGCGATGTTGCTGGACCCTTTGGGGGCATTTGCCGTGGGCGGCATCGGCTCGTTCCTGGGAGATATGTTCTTTTATCCCGCTGCCATGTTTGTGACGCTGGTGGTTCACGGCCTCCAGGCGTTTGTGATTTCGCTGATGGTGCACTCGTACAGAACCGGGAAGCCGCGCTTCCGACGTTCGCTTCTTGTTCTTTTGCTCGGCGGTGTCATCATGGTGGTCGGCTACACGCTCGGCAAGGCGTTTGTGTACGGCAACTGCACGCTGTGGTTCGCCATCGTCAGTGCGCCGTACGATGTTCTGCAGACGACGGTCGGCATCGTTCTCTCTCTGCTTTTGTGCTATCGGGCGCGGTTGTTTGAAGCGTTTCAGCGTCTGACCACGCGGGATCGGGTGTGATGTCCCCGGATTCGGTGGTGTGACCGGAAAAAGAATAACATACGAAAACACCTGTATTTAAGCGGCTTTCCGAAAAATCGGAGGGCCGCATTTTTCGTGTCAGGAAAAAAGTTTTGAAAAATTTTGAAAATACCTATTGACACAGTAGGCAAATGGTGTTATGATGCACCCATCACAGATGCGAACGAAATGATTCGCATCGAAAGGAGGAGCGACATGAACGCAAGAGTGAACAATTCCGTAGTATCCATGTGGTGTTGTCGAATGCAAATCTCCCGGGCAGTCAATATGGCCGGTGCGTTCGAGTGCGCTTCTGAACGCCCTGATACAGAACGATGTTGACAAACACGTTGTAATGCCATTTGCCCGGGAGCTTCGGTTATGAAGACCCGGCTTTTTTATTGCCGGAAATCAAGAAGCGCCTGGTAAAACAAAACCAAACCAATTCTCAAAAACAAATCAAAACAAATTTCAAATTCAAAGGAGATTACAACAATGAGCAACTATCGTTTTGAAACACTTCAGTTACATGTAGGTCAGGAACAGGCAGATCCCGCTACCGATTCGAGAGCGGTACCGATTTATCAGACAGCAGCTTACGTCTTCCACAATGCAAAGCACGCAGCAGACCGCTTCGGTCTTGCGGATGCCGGCAACATCTACGGTCGTCTGACGAACACGACCCAGGGTGTTCTGGAGGAGAGAGTGGCAGCACTCGAGGGAGGCAGCGCCGCTTTGGCAGTGGCCTCCGGTGCAGCAGCGATCGCTTACACGATCGAGGCACTCGCAGCCGACGGCGGCCACATCGTAGCACAGAAGACGATCTACGGCGGAACCTACAACCTTCTGGAGCACACGCTTCCGCTTTACAACATCACCGCAACCTTCGTTGACACGAGAAACCTGAAGGAAGTTGAGGATGCCATTCAGGACAACACGAGAGCGATCTTCCTCGAGACTCTCGGCAACCCCGGCAGCGACCTTCCGGATGTGGACGCCATCGCGGCTATCGCAAAGCGCCACGGACTTCCGCTGGTGGTTGACAACACCTTCGGTACTCCGTACCTGTTCCGTCCGATCGAGCACGGCGCTGATATCGTGGTTCACTCCGCGACGAAGTTCCTGGGCGGCCACGGCACGACCCTCGGCGGTATCATCGTTGAGGCCGGCAAGTTCGACTGGAAGGCAAGCGGAAAATACCCGAATATCGCTGCTCCGAACCCGAGCTACCACGGCGTATCGTTCTATGATGTCGTAGGACCGGCTGCATTTGTCACCTACATCCGCGCGATCCTTCTGCGCGACACCGGCGCAAGCATCTCCCCGTTCAACGCATTCCTTCTTCTGCAGGGAATCGAGACCTTGTCTCTCCGCGTAGAGCGTCATGCGGAAAATACAAAGAAGATCGTGGAGTACTTAAGCCATCATCCGCAGGTTGTCAAGGTGAACCATCCGTCGGTTCCGGATCATCCGGATCACGCGCTGTATCAGAAGTATTTTCCGAACGGCGGCGGCTCCATCTTCACCTTCGATATCCGCGGCGGACAGAGGGAGGCGTGGGCATTTATCGACGGCCTTAAGATCTTCTCGCTGCTTGCAAACGTTGCCGACGTGAAGAGCCTTGTCATTCATCCGGCTTCTACGACGCACTCGCAGCTTTCCGACGAGGAGCTTGCGGACACCGGCATCGGTCGAAACACCATCCGCCTCTCCATCGGTACGGAGCATGTGGACGACCTGATCGCCGACCTTGACAACGGCTTCGCCGCAGCTGCCCGCGCATAAAGCCAGGGCGCCGCAGGACGGTGCAGATTGGATTTGACGGCGGGCCGCGTTCGCGGTACAATGTCAGGAGAGTTGATCATTTTTATAAACTAGCAGAATAAAAACAGGGTAAACAGAGTACGCACGATTCGTGCGGTCGAATACATGGGAGGATAATTATCATGGCTAACATTTACAAGGGAACTTTGGGATTGATCGGCAATACGCCGCTGGTTGAGGTTACGAACATCGAGAAGAAGTTCGATCTGAAGGCTACGCTTTTGGTGAAGCTTGAGTACTTCAATCCGGCCGGAAGCGTGAAGGATCGCATCGCGAAGGCGATGATCGAGGACGCCGAGGCGAAGGGACAGCTGCATGAGGGCAGCGTCATCATCGAGCCTACGTCCGGCAACACCGGTATCGGTCTTGCGGCAATCGCTGCAGCCAAGGGCTATCGCATCATTCTGACGATGCCCGAGACCATGAGCGTTGAGCGCAGAAACATCCTGAAGGCATACGGCGCTGAGATCGTTCTCACCGAGGGCGCAAAGGGTATGAAGGGTGCCATCGCGAAGGCGGACGAGCTGGCAGCGGAGATTCCGAACAGCTTCATCCCCGGACAGTTTGTGAACCCGGCGAACCCCGCGATCCACAGAGCAACCACCGGTCCCGAGATCTGGAAGGACACGGACGGCAACGTTGACATCTTCATCGCAGGCGTAGGCACGGGCGGTACCGTGACCGGTACCGGCGAGTATCTCAAGTCCCAGAAGCCGGACGTTCGCGTCGTAGCGGTTGAGCCCGCTTCCTCGCCCGTTCTCTCCGAAGGCCACGGCGGCCCTCACAAGATTCAGGGTATCGGCGCAGGCTTCGTTCCGGATGTATTGAACACCGAGGTGTACGACGAGGTGTTCCCGGTTGTCAACGAGGATGCATTTGCGGCAGCCAAGCTGTTGGCCAAGACCGAGGGTATCTCGGTAGGTATCTCCTCCGGCGCGGCACTTCACGGTGCCATCGAGCTTGCAAAGCGCCCGGAAAATGCAGGCAAGACGATCGTAGCGCTTCTTCCCGACAGCGGCGACCGCTACTATTCGACAGCTCTGTTCACCGAGTAATTACAGTTGTTCATTGAATATCATACCTGGCCGGCCGGGGAGGTTTCCTCCCCGGCTTGTCATTTCCCGAAAAATGTACTTGCAAATTCCCATGTGACGGAGTAAACTCCATTTTGTTTGTGCCGGGATGACCGGCGGCCTGCGGGCGTTCGTACGTCCGTTATACAGAACAGGAGTCATTACATGAAAGTATTTCAACCGAAGATTACAACCGCGCTTCGCGGATACACGAAGGAACAGGTGATCAAGGACATTGTTGCCGGTATCATCGTTGCCATCATCGCGCTGCCGCTGTCCATTGCACTGGCCATTGCATCCGGCGTGGGACCGGAGCAGGGCCTTTACACCGCCATTGTCGCCGGCTTCATCATCGCGGCCCTCGGCGGAAGCCGTGTCAACATCTCGGGACCGACGGCGGCATTTGCCACCATCGTCGCGGGCATTGTGGCGACCTATCAGCTGAGCGGCCTCGTCCTCGCGACAATCATGGCCGGTATCCTTTTGATCCTGATGGGCTTATTCCGCTTCGGAGCGCTCATCAAATACATCCCTTACACCATCACCACCGGCTTCACCGCAGGTATTGCGGTCACCATTGCCATCGGACAGGTGAAGGATTTTCTGGGGCTTTCGTACCCGGCCGGCGCTGCCAACGTCGAGACCATCGACAAGGCCGCCAACATCGGGAAGAACATCTCTACGTTTAATTACCAGGCACTTCTCGTGGGACTTCTGGCTCTCGCAATTCAGATTGTGTGGCCGAAGATCAACAAGAAGATCCCGGGATCTTTGATCGCGGTCATCGTCGGCGTGTGCATCGTGAAGTTCGCAAAGCTTGAGGTCAACACCATCGGTGATCTGTATTCCATTTCCCGAAGCCTTCCGAAGTTCACGGCACCGAAGGTGTCCTTTGAACTGATCCGGGAGCTTCTTCCCAGCGCCTTTACCATCGCAATTCTCGCGGCCATCGAGTCGCTTCTTTCCTGCGTGGTTTCCGACGGTATGATCGGCAGCCACCACAACAGCAACACGGAGTTGATTGCCCAGGGTACCGGCAATATCGCATCGGCGCTCTTCGGCGGTATCCCCGCCACCGGCGCCATCGCGCGCACGGCAGCAAATGTGAAGAACGGCGGACGTTCGCCCATTTCCGGCATGGTTCACGCGGTTGTGCTTTTACTGATCCTCGTTGTTTTGATGCCTTACGCGGCGTTGATCCCGATGCCTGTTATCGCAGCGATCCTGTTCATGGTAGCTTACAACATGAGCGAGTGGAGACACTTCTGCGACATCTGCAAGACCGCGCCGAAAAGCGACATTCTCGTTTTGTTTGCAACGTTCACACTGACGGTTGTATTTGACCTCGTGGTTGCCATCGAGGTCGGCATGGTGCTTGCGGCGTTCCTGTTCTTAAAGCGCATGACCGACGTGACGGAGATCCGCACCTGGACCTATATCGCCGAGGACGAGCAGCAGTCCGACGAGCTTCACGGTATGAAGCCCGTGCCGAAGGGCGTCAGCGTTTACGAGATCAACGGACCGATGTTCTTCGCGGTCGCCGACAAATTCGCCTCCATCCCGCTGCAGGAGAAGGACAAGGTCGTCATCCTGCGCATGCGCAACGTTCCTGCCATGGACACCACGGGTCTTCGCAACCTCACAAACCTGTGCAATGCCTTTTTGGATGCGCACATTACCGTGCTTCTTTCGCACGTTAACGAGCAGCCAATGGGCGTCATGAAGAAGGCCGGCTTTGTCGACCTGGTGGGAGAGGAGAATTTCCTGCCCAATATCGACGCCGCTCTCGAGAAGGCGGCCGCCCTTGTGACCCCTTCGGCAGAGTGAAAAATGCGGTTGTGATTCGATAAATAAAAAGCGTTATTCCCTTTTCTAAACTGCGAGTTGCATTTTTCGTAAAATTCGATATTGCATTCGCGCGCGCGTACACATATAATGGAAGCGTATCAGACAGCAGCTTTTTAGCGGCTGCAGGGAGAAATAAAAGGGGGGTAATAGTATGAAAAAAGTAATTGTTTTGGCAATCGTCTGCGTTTTTGCCCTCGCGCTGGCTGCGTGCGGTAAGGACAGCGGTGACGACGCAAAGAAGAATGAGACGAAGGTGACGGCTACCCCGTCTCCGACGGCGACATCCGCGCCGACGCCTACTGAGGATGAGGAACCGACACCGACAGTGGAGCCCGCGAAGACCACGACTGAGGTGAGACTTATCATCCAGAATCCCTCGGGTAATAAAGAAGCTTCGGTCGCGATTAACTCGCTTGCTTTGGCACCGTCGAATTCCATCCTTTATGTGCTCGTGAGAAAGACCGGTGAGACCACGGGGGATCAGACAGGCAGATCCATCGGCGGATTTGTACTGGATTTCTCGCCCAAGCTGTTTGACTACGAGTTCGTTTTGGACCATAATCCTGAGATGGATGAGGAGATTCGGATTCCGTTTACGTTGGCCGATCTTCTCAGTCTTGCCCAGGCAAATGAGGAAAAGGAAAAGTCAAACAAGGTTGTCTTCAAAATCACGGACAGCGCTTATACTCTCGACGGCGTTGAACTTGAGTACGAGAAATAATTCGGAGAAGAATTGTCTGTAAAGGGAAGTTTTACGGCTCCCGGCATCATGCCGAGGGCCGTTTCTTTGCCTTTCAACCCTTGATTTTACAGGGCTTCCGACGGGGTTGTTGATAACCGAAAAGCACTTCCGAAAAAAAGTTTGCAAATTCACAAAAAAAGTAGTTGACACGTCAAACCGCCTGTGTTATAATCGGCTTCGCGCTCACAGAAAAGCGAGTGCACGAATCCTTCCGAATCCCTTTTGTTTTTAAGGGTTGCAGGGAGAATGAACCTTGAAAACCGAACAGTGAAACAACCTTGAAATTCTTTGAAAAGTTTCTGGCAACAGAAGCGAACTTTAACAATGTAAATTTCAGGATACAAAGGCTTTTTAAAAAGCTAGCGTAGCTT
>JAEEGK010003397.1_pt1 | contig 39670 bp, 31 predicted proteins | sample 8958771 | NCBI WGS metagenome assembly JAEEGK01 (sample SAMN16246547, study PRJNA631951) | gut metagenome | biome: gut microbiome; feature: rumen; material: SC-attached | host: Bos | place: Iran: Karaj | collected 2018-10
TACACCGTGGCCGGCCTTTTCAACGACCGCAAATACGACAACCTGGAGCTTGAGCCATTCTTCTACCTTCACGACAGCCGCTATGCAATCTACTTCCTGAACCTTACGGAAGACGGGTATGACGATATGCTTGCCCAGATTCGCGCCGACGAGGCGGCAATGCTTGCGCTTGACCGCCGCACCATTGACGCCGTGACACCTGGCGAGCAGCAGCCTGAGATAGACCACAAAATGAGCCAGGAGAACTCCTCGACAGGAAACGAGAGCAACAAGCCCTACCGCACCATCCGCCGCGGCGGCTACTTCAGCTACGAACTGTTCACTGACAACCTGGAAGACCTCTCCCTGAGCGTAGGTTACTGGGGCAATGAGACCTCCAACAACCCCAATATGCCACGTGCCCTGGATATCCTTGTAGACGATGAGCTTGTCATCAGCGAGACCAACTTCCCCGCCACAGGGCAGAAGAAGATAGAGCGCAAGGAATACGCCCTTCCCAAATCCTCGCTCCAGGGCAAGGACAAGGTGAAGGTCACCTTCCGCGGACAGGCCAATGCAATGGGGGCCAGGATATTTGACGTGCGTCTGGTAAAGGACTAGCGTGAAAGAGCCTGCAGAGTGACATCTGCCCGGATCTTATCTATGATCGCGCATACCACTTCGTATGCGCGACTTTCTTTTGTGAAGACGGCCGGAGCCGTGAAGCTCACGCGTCCCTGACGCTTGAGCTTGAAGGCCGTGGCCTTCTTCTTGTCGTTTGCGGGATTATAGACCGCAATGGAGTGACCTCCAAACATAGTGATTATCTTCATACAGGGGACATCCGTCTCTCCGTCTCCAAAATAGATCATATGGGTGAACGGGATGCGCTTCTTGTCTTCCGCGATGCTGGAGTTGACCACCTTGGCGTCCTGGGCGCTGAAGATACCCTTGTTTATCTTGAAAAGGAACTGGGTCTTGGCGGTGTAGTCTACGGCTATTCCGGGCCACTGGGCGTCTCCGTTTTCGTCATAGATGAAAGTGCCTGCGAATATGTGCTTGAACTCCTGGGCTATGCTGCTTCCTTCGATTATCTCCTTGAGGCCGGAGGAGTTGATGTAGTGCTCTATGCGAACGCCGTGTGTGCGGCCATATTCATTGACCAGGGAGAACCACTCCTTGACGCCATCGAACAGTTCTATGTCACGCCCGAAGGACTTGAAGCTGTCCTTGCGCAGGCGTATGCCGTTCTTGTGAGCCTCGTCAAACATCAGTTTCATATAGGCCAGGACGTTGGATGCGTCCTGTCCCCTGGCGATGCTGTCGCTCAGGGCCCAGAACTCCGCAGGGGTCTTCCCTACCGCCTGGATAAAACCAAATTCCTGCATATTGCCGGGAGAAAGGGTCCCGTCAAAGTCGTAAATAAGCGCTACTATGGGTTTTCTTTTCATATGATTTCGCCACATATATTGGCAGTTCGCCCCAAATATCGGCATTTTTCGCCACATTCCACAAAAAAGAGTTGGGTACGCGCGCAATAGAGGGTAAATTTGCGCAACTTTTTACAAAACATTATGGAACATTATTTCAGTATACTTGAACAGACTATCAAGAGAGATTGGGACAGGCCTGCCCTGTGCAACTATAAAGGCGAGACAATCTCCTACGGCAAGATGGCGGAGAACATTGAGAAATTCCACATTTTCTTCCAGGCTGCAGGAATCAAGAAGGGCGACAAGATTGCCCTCAGCGCAAAGAACACTGCCCGCTGGGCAAACACCTTCCTGGCCATCAACACCTATGAGACAGTTGTAGTTCCTATCCTCAGCGACTTCACCCCCGAGGCTATCGGCCACCTTACGGATCATTCCGAGGCCCTCATCCTTTTCACTGACAAGGAAATCTGGGACAAGATTGACAAAGCAACAACTCCCAAGCTTTTGGCAGTAGTGGACAACTCAGACTACACTCTCCTTTACTACGCCAACGATGACGTCAAGGCCGCTTTTGACAGCATAGACGCCAATTTCAAGAAGAAATACCCTATGGGATTCAGCAGGGACAACGTCTGCTACCCCAAGGACAACGCCAAGGACCTCAGCATAATCAACTATACTTCAGGAACAACCAGCGCACCTAAGGGCGTTATGCTCCGCTACGAAGGCTTCACCGCTATGGTTGACTACGCTTACCGCCACATCTATGTTGATGACGAGGACGATATAGTTTCAATGCTCCCTATGGGACACATCTACGGTCTCGCTTTCGAGTTCGTTTACCCTCTTTGCTACGGCTGTACAATCCACTACCTTGGCAAGACCCCTTCCCCCACCCTGCTTCTCAAGGCAATGAAGGACGTGAAGCCTTATATGGTCTGCACCGTTCCTCTGGTAATGGAGAAGGTTTACAAGTCAAGCATCAAGCCTGTCATCAGCAAGTGGTATATGAAGATACTCCTTGCCCTTCCGGGAATTGGAAAGGTTATCTACAGGAAGATAGGTCAGAAACTGGAGGAAGCCTTCGGCGGAAAGGTACGCAACTTCATTATGGGCGGCGCAGCCCTGAATCCGGAGGTAGAGAAGGTATTCCGCAAGATTGGAATCCGCTATACGGTTGGCTACGGTATGACCGAGGCCTCCCCGCTCCTTGCTTACGCTGACGCATCAATCTACGCTCCCGGCTCCTGCGGCCAGGCTGTAGACTGCGCAGAGGTGAAGATCGATTCCGAAGATCCTGAGCACATCGCCGGAGAAATCCTTGCAAAGGGACTCAACATTTGCAGCGGATACTTCAACAACCCCGAGGCCAGCGCCAACGCTTTCACGGAGGACGGATATCTCCGTACCGGAGACCTTGGAATTATGGACAAGGACCGCAACATCTTCATCAAGGGACGCTGCAAGACAATGATCCTCTCCGCCAACGGACAGAACATCTATCCTGAGGAGCTTGAGGCCGTGATCAACAACCAGAACTACGTTGGAGAGTCTGTAGTAGTAGACCGCGCAGGCGCGCTCATCGCCCTGGTCTACCTTGACGCAGAGGCCATCAAGAAGGACAAGCTTGACCAGGAGGCCGTTTCAGACATTCCGGAGCAGATCCGCCACAACGTCAACCGCATATTCCCCAAGTACAGCCAGATCTCCAAGGTAGAAGTTGTCCTGGCTCCGTTTGAGAAGACTCCTAAGATGAGTATCAAGCGCTTTATGTACAAATAGTCACCAAGACTGACAATATGGCATAAATCCCACTATTGGAATATATTTTGACCAGTCTCCTTTTAGAGAAAAACGAATCTAAAAGGAGACATTTTATATTATGGCAAGTACTCAAACCAAGGGAAAGATTGGCGTAACAACTGAAAACATCTTTCCTGTAATCAAGCAATTCCTCTATTCTGACAAGGACATCTTCATTAGGGAAATAGTGGCCAATGCCGTCGATGCAACGCAGAAGATCAAGGCGCTGGCATCCAGCGGAGACTTCAAGGGAGACCTTGGCAACACTGACATCCGCATTGAACTTGACGAAGAGAAGAAGATCCTCAAGGTACGCGACAGCGGCGTGGGAATGACAGAAGAAGAGGTTGACAGATACATCAACCAGATTGCATTCTCCTCCGCCGGGGAGTTCCTGGAGAAATACAAGGACCAGATTGGCAGCATCATAGGCCACTTTGGACTGGGATTCTACTCCGCCTTTATGGTTTCCAAGAAGGTGACCATAGACACCCTTTCCTGGAAGGAAGGCGCAGCGGCAGTCAAGTGGACCTGCGACGGCTCTCCGGAGTACAAGATGGGCGAAAGCACCAAGAAGACCCGCGGCACCGTGATCACAATGTACCTGGACGATGACTGCGCAGAATACGCAAGCCGCACAAAGATCCAGGAACTGCTCCACAAGTACTGCAAGTTTATGCCTGTCAAGATCATCTTTGGAAAGGAGCAGGAGTGGAAGGACGGCAAGTACGTTGACACGGACAAGGACAACGTCATCAACAACATAGAGCCCATCTGGACAAAGGCCCCCGCAGACCTCAAGGAAGAGGACTATATGAAGTTCTACCGTGACCTTTACCCCACGGAAGAGGATCCTATGTTCTACATCCACCTGAACGTGGACTATCCGTTCAACCTTACAGGTGTGCTGTACTTCCCCAAGATCAAGGAGAGGATGGCCATTGACAAGCACAAGATACAGCTGTACTGCAACCAGATGTTCGTCACGGACCACGTGGACAACATTGTGCCTGACTTCCTCACCCTTCTTCACGGCGTCATAGACTCCCCGGACATCCCCCTGAACGTAAGCCGCAGCTACCTGCAGAGCGACAGGAACGTGAAGATGATCTCCACCTACATCACCCGCAAGGTTGCGGACAGGCTTGAGGAAATCTTCAAGGAGCAGAGGGCCCAGCTGGAGGAGAAATGGGACAACATCAAGCTGTTCATAGAGTACGGTATGCTGTCCGACGAGAAGTTTGGCGAGAGGGGCGTCAAGTTCGCCCTCCTCAAGAACACTGAAGGCAAGTACTTCAGCCTTGACGAGTACAAGAACGCCGTAGCCCCCACCCAGACTGACAAGGACAAGAAGGTGGTATTCCTGTATGCAACCAACCTCCAGGAGCAATACTCACGCATAGAGCAGGCAAAGAACCTGGGATACGACGTGCTCCTTCTGGACTGCGAACTGGATTCACACTTCGTGAACCTTCTGGAGCAGAAGATGGAGGACTGCCGCTTCTGCCGCGTGGACTCCGACAATGTGGAGAACCTGATCCCCAAGCAGGAAGAGGTTAAGCCGGAAATGAGCGATGAGGACAAGAAGACCCTTGACGAACTGTTCAAGTCAGTCCTCCCCGCCGGAAACGACTACTATGTAGAAGCCAGGAACCTTGGCGAGCAGGCCGCCCCGGTAACCATCACCCAGAGCGAGTTTATGCGCCGCTTCAGGGAGATGAGCGCGCTTAGCGGAGGTATGAACTACTACAAGGAAATGCCTGAGGCATACAACATTATAGTCAATATGCAGAATCCCGTCATAGCCAGGATTTGGGCCGACAGGGAGAACAACGGCACCCTTCTCAAGCAGGTGGCTGACCTTGCATTGCTGGAGAACGGAATGCTCAAGGGCAAGGACCTGGCGGATTTCATCGCCCGCAGCCGCGAATTGCTTAAATAGTTGTTTACAACTATGTTAAAAACTAACGGCCGCGCACGAAAGAAGCGCGGCCGTTTTATGCGTATCTTTAGAGTATGAAACAAAGCGGCTCAACCCAACCAATCTATGATGCCCGCCAGCTTGGCGCAGGCAAAATGACTCTTCTTGGCTTCCAGCACTTGTTCGCAATGTTCGGAGCCACCATCCTCGTACCTGTAATCACAGGTCTCTCCGTATCTGCAACGCTTCTTTTCGCCGGCCTTGGAACCCTGATCTTCCATCTTTGTTCCAAATTCAAGGTTCCTGCATTCCTTGGATCTTCCTTCGCTTTCCTGGGAGGATACGCCGCCGTTTCCCAGATGGGAATGGACAGTTACGGACTTACGCTTCAGCAGGCTCTTCCTTACGCCTGCATCGGCGTTTTCTGCGCAGGACTCGTGTACTTTATCCTTGCAGGACTCTTCGCTGCATTCGGAGCCAAGAAAGTTATGAAATTCTTCCCTCCTGTAGTGACAGGCCCCATCATCATCGCAATCGGTCTCACCCTTTCAGGCTCTGCAATCCAGAATTGCGCCCAGAACTGGTGGATCGCCCTCCTGGCCGTTGCAATCATCGTCGTATGCAACATCTGGGGCAAGGGAATGATCAAGATAGTGCCTATCCTTCTTGGAGTGCTGGGTTCGTACATAGTAGCCGCCTGCTTCGGCCTCGCTGATTTCTCCGGCGTCAAGGATGCCGCCTGGGTGGGCCTCCCGTTCCAGTGGGGCAACACTGCGTTCGCAGTGTTCAAGAACCCCAACTGGAGCCTCATCGTGGCCGCCATCATCGCAATTGTGCCAATCTCCCTTGCTACAATGGTTGAGCACATCGGCGATATGTGCGCCATCTCCTCTACAGTGGGCATCAACTACCTTGAGGAGCCGGGCCTTCACAGGACACTTATGGGAGACGGACTTGCAACAGCCCTCGCTTCCCTGTTTGGCGCTCCTGCCAACACCACCTACGGAGAGAACACCGGCGTGCTCAACATCACAAAGGTATTCGATCCAAGGGTAATCCGCCTTGCGGCCGTATTTGCAATCGTCCTGAGTTTCTGCCCTAAGTTCGCCGCCCTGATAGGCGCAATGCCGGCAGCTACAATCGGTGGCGTTTCGCTTGTGCTCTACGGTATGATTTCCGCCGTGGGTATCAGGAACCTCATCGAGAACCAGGTAGATTTCACTGAGTCCCGCAACTTGATAATCGCAGCCCTTATCCTGGTTCTTGCTATCGGTATCAAGTACGGGGCCAACGACGCAATCAGCATAGGCTTCACCTCTCTCAGCGGTCTCGCAGTGGCTGCCCTCGCAGGTATCATCCTCAACGCAATCCTTCCTGGCAAGGACTACGATTTTGGAAAGAACGCCACCGGAGATATGGCCGTGAACTTTGGCAGCACAAGGGATCCGGAAAAGAAAGCTGACTAGATGAAGTTCAGGCTTGAATCTTCATACAAGCCGGCCGGAGACCAGCCGGAGGCCATCGCGCAACTCACCAACGCTCTCAACCAGGGCGTTGGTGATGTTACTTTGCTGGGGGTCACCGGCTCCGGTAAGACCTTCACAATGGCCAACGTCATTGCCAACCTGCAGCGTCCGGCGCTCATCCTGAGCCACAACAAGACGCTGGCAGCCCAGCTGTATGGAGAGTTCAAGACCTTCTTCCCGGACAATGCGGTAGAGTACTTCGTATCTTACTACGATTACTATCAGCCGGAGGCCTACATCCCCTCTACGGACACGTACATAGAGAAGGACCTCAGCATCAACGACCAGATTGAAAAGCTGCGCCTGAGCGCCGCGTCGTCGCTGCTCAGCGGCAGGCGCGACGTGATAGTCATTTCCAGCGTTTCCTGCCTTTACGGCATAGGAAACCCGGAAGACTTCCACGCGCAGACTATCCCCGTGAAACGGGGGGAAAAGCGCAGCCTGACGCGCCTGCTGTACCAGCTGGTGGACGCGCTTTACAACCGCACGGAGGCGGATTTCAAGCGCGGCAGCTTCCGCGTACACGGAGACACTGTTGACGTGTACCTCAGCGGCGCTGACGACGCCGTTCGCATAGAATTCTTCGGGGACGAAGTGGACTCCCTGAGCATCATAGACCCCGTTACGGGCGCTCACATAGACTCCATTGACCAGATAAACATCTATCCGGCCAACAACTTCGTGACCACCAAGGAGCGCAGCATAGCCGCCGTAAGTCATATCCAGGACGACCTCAAGCGCCAGCTTGACTACTTCAACGAGATTGGCAAGGGCCTGGAGGCCAAGCGCCTTAAACAGAGGGTGGAATATGACCTGGAAATGATAAAGGAGATGGGATACTGCCCCGGAATAGAGAACTATTCCCGTTACTTTGACGGGCGCGAGCCGGGCCAGAGGCCATTCTGCCTGCTGGACTATTTCCCAAAGGATTTCATAACTTTCATTGACGAGAGCCACGTAACCCTGCCTCAGGTGCACGCAATGTTCGGCGGAGACCATTCCCGTAAATCCGTTCTGGTGGAATATGGTTTCAGGCTCCCGGCCGCAAGCGACAACAGGCCTCTTACCTTTGAGGAATTCGAGCAGATCACCGGACAGAAGGTGTACGTTAGCGCCACCCCGGCAGATTATGAGCTGGAGAAATCGGAAGGCTTGGTTGTAGAGCAGATCGTACGCCCCACCGGCCTGCTGGATCCGCCAATAGAGGTTCGCCCTATAGAGAACCAGGTGGACGATCTCCTGGAAGAGATTCTCAAGCGCGCGGAAAATGATGAGCGCGTGCTGGTAACTACCCTCACCAAGCGGATGGCGGAGGAACTGGACGGTTACCTTGCACGCGCCGGCGTCCGCAGCCGCTATATGCATTCTGACATAGACACCACGGAGAGGGTCGAGATAATAGAGGACTTCAAGCGCGGACTGTTCGACGTGCTGGTGGGCGTGAACCTGCTCCGCGAAGGCCTTGACATCCCCACAGTGTCCCTTGTGGCAATCCTGGATGCGGACAAGGAAGGATTCCTGCGCACCACCCGCTCCCTGACCCAGACCGCCGGCAGGGCCGCCAGGAACGTTAACGGCCTTGTAATAATGTATGCCGACACCATAACCAAGTCTATGGACGAGACCATCCGCGAGACCAACCGCCGCAGGGCAAAGCAGATGGAATACAACAAGCTCCACGGCATCACGCCACAGCAGATAGAGGTGCGGCAGAACGTGCTTGCAAGCGAGCTGGGGCGGGACAACGGGCCTTCCGGCCGCGTCAGCGCCCCCAACTCGTACGACAACCCCCGCTACATCCCAAGCCCCAGCGAGCTTGGCCGCGGCAGCGTTTCCGTGGGCCTCGGGCACGATTCCGTGCGCGAGGAAACCAGCGCCTACGTTGACGGCTACATTGCCGCGGACCTGGCCGCAGTGCTCCAGGATCCGGTAATCCGCTCAATGGGCAGGCCCCAGGTGGAAAAGATGGTGGAAGAGTCCCGCCGCCGTATGAAAAAGGCCGCTGCGGACCTTGACTTTGCCGCCGCCGCCAAGTACCGCGATGAAATGTGGGCCCTCCAGCAATACCTCAAAGTTTGGAAAGACGCATAAAAAAGCAACAGGGCCGGATTTCTCCGACCCTGTTGTTTTTTGCCCTCAAGGCAAATACACTACTAACTTTTTGTCTATACAACTATTTGATAACTGCTAACTAACATTGCTTTTCTGATGCAATTATAGTTACAATTATTTAATATTCCAAATTAAATAATATTAATTTGCTATATATCAATATCTTAGACTATTTCAGTCTATAACTATTTATCTGATTTTACTTCAAATATAGCCTCTGAAGGGCCTCTTCAAGAGAGCAAACTAAAATCTCAATTGAGTTTTAGTTATAAATTATAAGTTAAAACATTATATTTTTTATTATATATTTACATTTGATTCTAAACAATTATGGAACGCTTGCTTCAAAGAGCCAGGGAAGTTGCCGCAAAGGCACTTGCCGGTGATGTAAGGGGGAACGGAGCGCCTATGTATGAGCACGCCAGCGCCGTTGCGCGCATAGTGGCGGACGAGATAGGCCTTCCGGAAACCTGCATTGCAGCCGTATACCTCCACGAAGCCACGCGCTTCCATCCAGAGGTTGACATAAGCGAATTCCCGGAGGATGTCAAGATCCTTGTGGACGGCCTCAACAAGATTGCCGGCATCAGGCCCAAGGATACGCGCCTCGAGGCAGAGAACTACAAGAAACTCATAGTCCAGTACTCCCGCGATCCCCGCGTGACGGTGCTAAAGATAGCGGACCGCCTTGAAGTAATGCGTTCCCTGAGCATCTTCTCCAAGCAGTCCAGGGAAAGGATAATCCTGGAAACCCTTATGCTGTACATCCCCCTCGCCCACCAGCTTGGCCTGTACAACATCAAGCGCGAGATGGAGGACATCTATTTCAATTATGCCGAACCCGAGCAATACAAGGAGATCAGCCGCAAGCTCAAGGCCACGGAGAAGGACCGCATAAGGCTTACCGCGGAATTCATCCGCCCGCTGGAGGACAAGCTCCGCAAGGCCGGCATAGAGTACAAGCTCAAGGTGCGCACCAAGGCCGCATACTCCATCTACAAGAAGATGCAGGTGCAAAAAGTGCCGTTCGAGGGCGTCTACGACGTCTTTGCCATCCGCTTCATCATTGACTGCGACCCTGAGGACCACGCCCTTGAAAAAGAGCTCTGCTGGAACGTCTACTCCTACGTTACCGAGGAATACGAGGCCGATACATCCCGCCTGCGGGACTGGATCACCAACCCCAAGCCCAACGGCTACGAATCCCTCCACATTACCGTAAAGAACGCCCAGGGAGCCTATCTGGAGGTTCAGATCCGTACAAAGCGAATGGATGCCGAAGCGGAGAACGGCCAGGCCGCCCACTGGTCCTACAAGGGCATAAAGCACGAGCAGGCAATGGACACCTGGCTGAAAAGCGTCCGCTACAACCTGGAGCATAAATTTGACACAAAGTCAGAAGACCTGCCTTCGCCTCCCAGTTCGGAAGTATTCGTATTCACCCCTACCGGGGAGCTCCGAATCCTTCCCGCGGGAGCCTCAGTGCTTGATTTCGCCTTCAACATACACACAGGCCTGGGCTGCAAATGCACCGGAGGCCGCATCAACGGCAAGGCCGTCTCCATAAAGGAAAAACGCCATACCGGCGACGTGGTGTAGATAATGAGCAGCAAGAGCCAGAAGCCCAACGCGGACTGGCTGGGCTACGTTGTCACCGCCAAGGCCCGCAGCAAGATCAAGGTTGAACTTGACGCAGAACTGCGCAGCCAGGCCGCGCAGGGGCGCGAGCTGCTGCAAAGGAGGCTCAAGAACTGGAAACTTACCCTTGGGGACGACCAGGTGGCAGATATGATGCACTACCTCAAGTTCTCCTCCGTGATATCGTTTATGGCAGCCATTGGGCGCGGAGAGATTGATGTAAACGACATCAAGACCTACATCCAGAATCCGGACCTCCTGGTGCTCCGCACCAACGAGAAGGAGGAAAAGAAGGCCGTCAAGGAGGAATGGAGCCCCAGCAACGAGATAATGGTGATCAACGCCAAGGGCGTAAAGGGCCTTGAGTACAAGATGGCCGCCTGCTGCAACCCGCAGTACGGCGACGACGTCTTTGGCTTTGTAACCCGCACCGCCGGCATCAAGATTCACCGCAGCGACTGCCCCAACGCCCCAAGGATGAAGGAGTTATATCCTTACCGCATACAAAAGGTAGTATGGCAGGAAAAGTCCGTTCCCGCCACCATCAAGAAAAAGAAATAGGGATTCCCCTACCTGCCCCGCGCGTCAAGCGCGTGCTGGAACGCCCGCGCGTTGCGCAGGTGCTGCGTATAGTTTGTGGCAAACAGGTGGGAGCCGTCGAAATTTGAATTGGCGCAGAAATACAGATAATTGCCTTCCGGATTGAGGACTGCGTCAAGGCAGGCCTTGCTTGGAACTGCTATGGGTCCCGGAGGAAGTCCCGCGTACTTATAGGTGTTGTACCTGGAATCTATCTGCAAGTGCTTGTTGAGTATCCTGTTCACCTCATAATTGAGGCAGTAGGCAACTGTAGGATCGGCCTGGAGCTTCATTCCAATCCTGAGCCTGTTCAGGTAAACGCCCGCGATCTTTGGCATTTCAGGCTCGTAATTGGTCTCTCCGCTTACAATGGATGCAATTATGGAGACTTCCTTCTGGTTGAGCCCCTGCGCCCTTGCCTTTGCAAGGCGCTCGGGCGTCCAGAAGGCGTCGTACGCCTTCTTCTGGCTTGCCAGCACATCCTTCATATCCGCCGTCCACCACATCTCATAGGTGTCCGGGATGAACAATGAGAACACATCCTGCGGAGTGAATCCGTACTGTGCAAGCAAGTCCTTGTCAGACAGTGCGCTGATGACGTCAAGGGAGTCAATCATCAGCTGGCTGCTGATCTTGGAGGCCAGCTGGCTTTTCAGGCGCATAGTGCCTGAAAGCACCAGCTTGGCCGGAGTCTGCCAGCAGTTATTGAGCATTCGCGCAACGTACACGCTGGTGTATTCCGGCTTTATCTCATAGCGGCCAGGCTGCATATATTCCGCCACCTGCTTGTCCCTGAATGCGTGATCCAGGCTGTAGGGGCGCTTTACGCCGGCCTCGTTTATCAACTGGGCATAGACCTCGTCCACGGTAGAATCCTCGCGGACATATATCACAGCTTCCCGCATAAAGTTGGGCCTGCGGTTGTCGCTGTACCAGTTCCAGAAATAGCCGCCAACTATGACGGCAAAAACAAACAGCGCCAGGAAGACCAGGATTTTCAATGCACTGGTCTTCTTTGGCGCCTGCTTTTTCTTTCCGGATTTCTTCTTTGAGGTCATTTCTTATCCTTAACCTTGCGGAGCAGAATCATATCTCCCTCACGAAGAACGTGTTTCTTGTCAAATCCGTTGAGCTTTTCAATCTCCTTCTGCTGAACTGCAAAGCGCTGGCAGATATCCCAGAGATTCTCTCCGTCAGTCTCTACCACATATTTGTCAAGTCCCTTCTTGGACTCCTTCTTCTTTTTCTTGAGGTAGACAACGTCGCCGGCCTTGAGCTCCTTCTCCTTGGAAAGGTCGTTGAACTTAAGCAACTCCTTGAAGAACAGATTGTTGGACTCAGCTATGCTCTTGAAGGTCTCCCCTTCCTGGACATAGATGAACGGAACGTCGTTTTGGGAATAGACGGCACGTGACAGCGGGAAGGAGAACTTTTCCAGGGCCTTTCCCTCAAGCCTTGAAACCGCCTCCAGGCGGGTTGGGGTTTCAGGAAGGTTGCGCTGGTCCCTGCGGCTCAGCTTGTCATACTGGTCAAGCTTGTAGTCCTCTATGAGCTTTATGAGCTTTGCGGGATACTCCGGATCCGTTGCATAGCCGGCCTTGCTGAGGCCGTATGCCCAGGAGCGGTAGTCCGTTACATCGTAATCGAAGAGGAAGCGGTAACGGTCCCTGAAACGCAGGAAATCAGAATGGTCCGCAAAAGACTCCTCAGGGGTGTCGTATGCACGGAAGCACTCCCCTTTCCTTTCATCGTCCATTATCATACTGCGGCCTTTCCAGTCGTGGCACTTGATTCCAAAGTGGTTGTTTCCCCTGACTGCAAGGTCTGACAGGCCGTAACGGCTCTCCAGCATTCCCTGTGCAAGGGTGATACTGGCCGGAATGCCGCTGCGCTGCATCTCGCTGATGGCAATCTTGTTATAGGTATCTATATAAGCCTGCTGCGGATTTGTATTTGTCTGGGCATCCGCTGCCAGAAATGCACACACGCAAAAAGCGAAAAATGTAACTAACTTCTTCATATCCCAAAGTTAATAAATCTCAAAGACATCTCCATCATTTGCCGCCACTGTCTCCGAGAAAGTTTCCTGACATTCCCTCTGGAACTGGGACAGGTCTCTCACGCGCGATGAGTAGTGCCCTATCACCAGCCTCTCCGCTCCGGCCTCGAGCGCGCATCGCGCCGCATCGTCCGTCACGGAATGGAAGCGCGCCACGGCCTTTTCCGCGTGCTCCCTGGTGTAGGTGCATTCGTGGTACAGGTACTTCACGCCCTTCACCCAGGTGGAAAGCTCAGGGAACGGCGCCGTGTCGCTGCAGTACGCGTACGCGTAGTTCCCCCTGTATGTAAAGCCGAAGCCATAGCACTCTATCTTGTGCCTCAGCGGGAACGCGCTCACGCTGAGCTCTCCCACGCTCAGGATTTCCTGCGGCTCCTTCGCGTCCAGCACCACGTGCTCCACCTGGAAGGTGTCATCGGCACCAAAGTAGCTCTGGTAGAACTTGAGTATTGGGCCGAAGGCGCGGGGCGCAAAAATGCGCAGGGGCTGCGTGCGTCCATACATTGACATAGTGGACAGCAGCCCGAATATTCCAAGGCAGTGGTCCCCGTGGATATGCGACAGGAATATGGCCTCCACCTTCAGGAAAGACAGGTGCAGACGCCTGAACTGCTGCTGGGTACCCTCGCCGCAGTCTATCAAGAACAAGCGCCCGTGCACGTTCAGTACTTGGGCGCTTGGATTTCTGTCTGCAATGGGCACGGCCGATGCCGTACCCAGTACAGTTAGTATGAAATTACTCACCTTTCTCGAGTTTGTCCTTGAGTGCTGCAAGGGCGTCGATGTCACCGAGGGTTGTCCTCTCGACATTGGCGTTGATCTTCTTTACAGCCTTCTTGGTGTTGTCCTGCTCGGCTGCTGCAGCCCTCTCCTTAGCCTCTGAGTAAGTCCTGAGGTGTGAGAGGAGGATCCTGCGGGTGCTGCGGCGGAGTTCAACTACCTTGAACGGGAGTTTCTCTCCTACAACTGCCTGCTTGCCGTCTTCCTTTACAAGGTCGCGGCTGTAAACGAATCCCTCTGCGTCAGTTCCCTCGAAGGTAACGGTAGCTCCCTTGTCGGTAGCGGAAGCGATTGTTCCCTCTACTGTAGAACCTACAGGGAAGTTCTTCTCGATCTCGTCCCAAGGGTTGGGGAGAACCTGCTTGTGGCCAAGGCTGAGCTTGTGGCTTGCCTCGTCAAAGTCAAGGATCTGTACGTCGATTGTGTCACCAGGGGCTACAACCTCTGAAGGATGCTTGATCTTGTTCCAGGAAAGGTCGCTGATGTGAACCAGTCCCTCTACGCCGTCCTCCAGCTCTGCGAATACGCCAAAGTTGGTGATGTTGCGTACAACTGCCTTCTGCTGTGAGCCAACAGGGTACTTCTCGCGGATGCTCTCCCAAGGATTTGCAGAAAGCTGCTTGAGTCCAAGGGACATCTTGCGGTTCTCGCGGTCAAGGGTAAGGATCTGGGCCTCAACCTCGTCGCCAACCTTGAGGAATTCCTGTGCTGAGTGCAGCCTGGGGCTCCAGGACATCTCAGATACGTGGATGAGTCCCTCTACGCCCGGCTCAATCTCTACGAATGCGCCGTAGTCTGCAATGAGGACTACCTTTCCGCGAACCTTGTCGCCTACGCCCAGGTTAGGATCGAGGTTGTCCCAAGGATGAGCGGTAAGCTGCTTGAGACCAAGGGCGATCCTCTTCTGCTGCTCGTTGAAGTCAAGGACAACAACCTTGATCTTCTCGTCAAGTGTAACAACCTCTTCCGGATGGTTGATCCTGCCCCAAGAGAGGTCTGTGATGTGGATGAGACCGTCCACTCCGCCAAGGTCTACGAATACTCCGTAGTTGGTGATGTTCTTTACAACACCCTCCAGTACCTGGCCCTTCTCCAGCTTGCCGATAAGCTCGGAACGCTTCTGCTCCTGCTCTGCCTCGAGGAGAGCCTTGTGGGATACAACCACGTTGCGGAACTCCTGGTTGATCTTGACAATCTTGAGGTCGATTGGCTGGTTAACGTAAACGTCATAATCCCTGATAGGCTTGATGTCGATCTGTGAACCCGGAAGGAATGCCTCGATTCCGAATACGTCCACGATCATACCACCCTTTGTGCGGGTCTTTACGAAGCCCTTTACGATCTCGCCGCTGTTGTAGGCCTCGTTAACTCTATCCCAAGACTTGAGGGCGCGTGCCTTCTTGTGAGAAATTACAAGCTGGCCCTTCTTGTCCTCAGCGCTCTCTACGAACACTTCTACTTTGTCACCGACCTTGAGGTCAGGGTTGTAACGGAACTCGGGAGCGGAGATTACACCCTCGCTCTTTCCGCCGATAGATACGATTACCTCACGCTTGTTGATAGCGGTAACCTCACCTTCTACAACTTCATTTTCAACAACCTTTGAGAGGGTCTGGTCGTAAGCGGCCTTTACATCCTCCTTGCTGGTGCCGCCATAATAGTCGGCCTGCTCAAAAGCGTCCCAGTCGAAATCCTCAGGGGCGACTGAAGCGTTCAGAGAACTCTTCTTGGTTTCTTTTTGTGCTACGGGAGCTTCCTGTACTTCAGGAGTTTCCTGTGCTTCAACAACTTTTACTTCTTCTTCCATAATTGTAAATTAAAACAAACTAGGGGTTTAACATTATGTTTTGTGCTGTTTGGAGGGGTCAAAAAAAGCGCCCTCCAAATAGAGCGCGCAAATATAGTAAAAATAATTGATTTACAACATTTTCTTTTTACGGAAAACATACCATAAAAGAAATGCGAACAGGGCCATAACGCCCAGTATCCCAAGCCACGCCAGGCGGTACTTGTCAAACGGCAGGGCCACGTTCATTCCGTAGAAGCTGGCCACGAAAGTGGCAGGCATAATGAGCAAGGTGATCACGGTGAAGATCTTCATTATCCTGTTCTGGTCCAGGTTGATGATTCCCAGTACCGTATCCTGCAGATACTCAAGCCTTTCGAACGTAAAATTGATATGGTTGATAAGGGAGGCGATGTCCTGAATGAGCACGTTGAGTTCTTCACGCAGTTCAGGATCCTTTGGGCAGCGGTGGCTCTTGACAAGGTTGGAAAGGAGCCTTTGCTTGTCCACTATGTTGGCCCTGATGAGCATTGCGTTCTCCTGCAACTGGTTTATGTCCAGGAGGAAGGCCTCGTTGATATCTTCCTGCTGGTTGATTCGCTTGCTGTACTGGGAGGTGTCCTTTGCGAACAGCTCCACGATGTCCGCGTCAAGGTCCACCCTCTTCTCCATTATCTCAAGGAAAAGGGTGAATGCGTCGGGGAACAACTCCGGCCTGGCCTGCAACTTCATCTGAAGCAGGTCGAAGGAACGCAGCGGAATGTCACGCAGCGTTGTGAGGGTATAGTCAGTGATTATGAAGGAGACCGGGTCAGTGGTCATCTCGTCTCCGGCAGGTGACAGGAAGGACGTGTTGGCGAATATCCCTTCATCCTCCTCCCAGAAGCGGGAGGAACTTTCAATCTCCTCCGTTTGGTCACGGCTCTGTACTTCCGTTCCAAGGAAAGCTTCGGTTGCCCTTTTTTCTTCTCCTGTAGGTTCCAGGATATCTATCCAGAGCACATTTTCTTTGCTGATAGTAGCAAACTCCGTTTGAGACCGGGAGAGCATAATCTCATTCCCGAGCCTGTAGAAAATCTTGATCATAATCCTTCCAGTGTTGGTCCCGGCAATAGTCGGAAGGGTGTTAAACTTACGGGTTAGCCGACGTCACGGAGAAGCCGACGGCGCAAATATAGAAAAAATTATTTAAGTAGAATACTTATCCCCAGCCCTATAAGCACTAATCCGCCAATTATTTCCGCTATTCTGCCCACCTTGTCCGCCAGGGCTTTACCGCCCATTATTCCAAGGACCACGCTAAGGAATGTAATGACAAAAACCGCGGCCGCCTTGGGACCTGCCACGGAGAAAGACTCCCCGCCCAGAGACATTGACATTCCAGCCGCCAGGGCGTCTATGCTGGTGGCCAGGCCGCCCAGCAGGATGTTGCGGAATCCGTTCAGGTTGATGGTTTCCGCCTCGCCTTTCACGCCTTCCAGGACCATACTCCCTCCCACGTACAGGAGCAGCAGGAAGCCTATCCAGGGAGCCACCTTGCCCACGAATGGCGCTATTGCACTGCCAAAGGCCCACCCGGCCATCAGCATTGCAGTCTGTATTACGGCAAATGCCGATGCCACAATGACTGTATTCTTCCAGTTGACTTTAGCGAGCGTGGTGCCTGAGCAGAGGCTCACGGCAAAGCAGTCCGCACACAGGGACAGCGCAAAGAGGAGGGCTGAGAAAAGGACTGTCATGGCTTGAATTCTATCCTGTTCACAATGGAACGCCCAAGTGTCAGGGAATCAGCATATTCAAGGTCATCCCCAAAGCCAAGGCCGCGTGCAAGCGAAGTCACTTTCACGCCCAGGTGCTCTATCTGCCTGTAGATATAGAACGATGTGGTCTCGCCCTCCACATCCCCGCTCAGGGCAAGGATCACTTCCACGCCCTGGCCCTGGAGGGCGCGGAGCCTTTCAACCAGTTCCTTTATGGTGAGGTCCGAAGGGCCTATCCCGTTTATGGGGGAGATGATGCCGCCCAGGACGTGGTATACGCCCTTGTACTGGCCTGTGTTCTCGATGCTCATAACGTCCCTGACGCTCTCCACCACGCAGATTGTCTTATGGTCCCTGGTGGGATCGGAGCATATCGAGCAGGTGTCGCTGTCAGATATCATCCTGCACTCCTTGCAGTAATGGACGCCGTCCACCAGATTGTTGATTGCGGCGGTGAAATGGTGCACGTTTTCCTGCGGCTGCCCCAGCAGATGCAGGGCCAGGCGCAGGGCGCTCCTGTGCCCCACCCCGGGAAGGGTGCCTATGGCTTCCACTGCATCTTCAAGCAGCTTTGAAGGATACTTCTCAATCATTGCTGTGATACTCGATAAGGCCCTTCATAGGAGACTCCTCTATACGGGAGATGCGGATTCCGCAGGACGATGCCACCTCGCTGAAGACATCCTTGAGACTGTACACGAACCCTCCTACAAGGCCCACGGGATAGTCCTTGCAGTCATACCTGCTCAGGGCCCTGTCAATGAAAAGCTTGAAATTGAGCTTGATGAGGTCGTGGATATATTCGGAGGAGGAATACCTCTCTATGAGCCACGGGGCAAAGGAGCCCAGGTAGCGGGACGGGGCTTCTCCCTTATAGACATTCCGGACAACGGTATTGTAATCAACCTTGAAGGAGGCTTCCAGTTCTTCCGCAACTTCCTTTGGGACAAGTCCCTTGAGGAAGTCGGATATGAACATCTTGCCAAGGCAGGCGGCGCTCCCCTCGTCGCCAAGGATGAAGCCGCCGGAGCGGACGTTCTTGACCACGTTCTGGCCGTCATAGAGGCAGCTGTTGGAGCCCGTTCCCATAATGGCCACTATGCCGCTCTGGTGGCCGCAGAGTGCGCGGGCCGCGGCCAGCAGGTCGGAAGCGTATTCTACGTTTCCGCTGGTGCGCGGCTCAAGCAGGCCGGCCGCATAGATGTGCACCTCGCTTACCAGCTCGTAGTTGGTGTTGAGCGCGGCTATCGCCCTCTGGGTATAGTTGTCAATTGACTGGGAAGGCATCGTGGTAAGGTTTACGCCTTCCGTCCGCAGATGTCCTATGGTTCCGTCCTGGCGGATGGCGCACCAGTCAGTCTTGGTGGCCCCGCTGTCTACTATAAGTTTCATATCGTTAGAATTGTCACATCAGCCATTTATCCATATTCTCCCCTCTCTTAAGGCCCTCGCGTATGAAGGTGGAGGAGATGTCCACCATTGGGGCGTCAATGAGGCGAATCTTGTACTCCGGGTCTTCCGCCAGGAGGCTCTCCTGGAGAGCCTGGATATCAACGCCTTCGCGCGGGTAAACCAGCACCCCGAATTCCTTGAGGATGCGGGAATAGGCCTTCCACTTGCGCATACGCTCCAGGTTGTCGGCCCCTATCACCAGTGTGAATTCGTTTTTGGGCTCACGCTCGCGCAGGGCGTCCAGCGTCCTGATGGTGTAGTGCGGTGGTTCCATCCGCAGTTCTATGCGGTCCACCTTTACCCTGAGGCCGGGATGACGGCGCACAGCGCGCCTTGCGGCGCGGAAGCGCTTCATTCCCGTCCGGGCCTTCTCCGCTTCCTTGAGCGGGTTCTGAGGGGTGACCACAAGGTAAACCCAGTCAAAGTCCTCCTTCTGCGTCAGATACTCCATAATGGCCAGGTGGCCTATATGGAGAGGGTCGAAGGAGCCTGAGTAAACCGCTATCTTCATAAGGAGATGAATCTGTCAGTAAGTTCCTCCGCCTTGCGGAAAGTGTCCGCCAGGACGTCGTTGACAAGCTCTATGTCAAATTTCCCAAGGGCAAAGTCAAGTTCCGACGCGGCCTTTGCAAGGCGCTCCTTTATTGCGTCTTCGCTGTCAGTGCCGCGGCCGCGCAGGCGCTGCTCCAACACTTCCATCGAAGGCGGGATGATGAGCACTGAAAGGGCCTTGTCCCCAAAGTATTTCTTGAGGTTGTAACCGCCCTTGACATCCACGTCAAAAAGGATTACCTTTCCCTTTGCCCATATCCTTTCCACCTCTGACTTGAGGGTGCCGTAGAAACGGTTCTCGTAAACCTCCTCATATTCCACAAAGGCGTCCTGCGCAATGAGTTCGCGGAATTTGTCAGCGTCAATGAAATAGTATTCCACGCCGTCCTTCTCTTCTCCGCGCGGCGCGCGGGAGGTTGCGGACACGGAAAACTCAAACTGCGGATACAGTTCAAGGAGGTGGTTTACCACCGTACTTTTGCCCGCTCCGGAAGGTGCGGAAAATATCATTACTTTATTGCCCATCCAATTTCTATATTTATACAAAAATAACTATTTTTGCGATTGCTTAAACCGCATCAAATATTTATAAAATAAAATTATGGTTTCTTTTAAAGAATTGGGTCTTGTAAACACCAGGGAAATGTTTGCAAAGGCCGTCAAAGGCGGATATGCCATTCCTGCATTCAACTTCAACAACATGGAACAGCTCCAGGCCATCATCCAGGCCGCTGCAGAGCTCCGCTCCCCTGTAATCCTCCAGGTATCAAAGGGTGCGCGCAACTATGCCAACCAGACACTCCTGAGGTATATGGCCCAGGGTGCCGTAGAGTATGCAAAGGAACTTGGCTGGGAGAACCCGCAGATTGTTCTCCATCTTGACCACGGCGACAGCTTCGAGCTTTGCAAGAGCTGCGTTGACTTTGGTTTCTCTTCAGTTATGATCGACGCCTCTTCACTTCCTTACGAGGACAACATCGCCCTCACAAAGAAGGTCGTTGACTATGCTCACAAGTATGACGTTACCGTAGAGGCTGAGCTCGGCGTCCTTGCAGGCGTTGAGGAAGAGGTTGCTTCAGAGGTATCTCACTACACAAAGCCCGAAGAGGTTGTAGATTTCGCAACCCGTACAGGATGCGACTCACTGGCAATTTCAATTGGAACAAGCCACGGTGCATACAAGTTCAAACCGGAGCAGTGCACAAGGGATCCCAAGACCGGACGCCTTGTACCTCCGCCGCTCGCATTCGACGTTCTCAAGGGCGTTGAGGAGCAGCTTCCCGGCTTCCCTATCGTACTTCACGGATCTTCTTCAGTTCCGCAGGAGTATGTTGATATGATCAACAAGTACGGCGGCAAGCTTCCTGACGCAGTGGGTATTCCTGAGGAGCAGCTCCGTCTCGCCGCAAAGAGCGCTGTCTGCAAGATCAACATTGACTCTGACTCCCGTCTGGCAATGACCGCAGCTGTTCGCAAGGACCTCTATGAGAACCCTGGCCACTTTGATCCCCGCCAGTATCTCAAGCCGGCCCGCGATGAGATGAAGAAGATGTACATCCACAAGATTGTGGAAGTCCTCGGCTCCGACGGCAAAGCTTAATCCAGCATAGCAGGATACAGTTAAGGCTTCAAATTCGCAACAATGCAGGCTAAAAGCCGAAAGCGAATTTGGAGCCTTAACTGTACCCTGCCGTGATCTATTTTTTGAGCCAATGCTCTTTGAGCCATTCGCGAACGGGAAGGTCGTAGAGCTTGTAGCAGGCGTAGGCCACCAGGATGGATATGGTGATGATGGACAATGCTACGTAGATGTGCTGTCCAAGGGGTGCTTCCGGATGCTTGGCAAGCCACTGTACGTGCAGATAGATAATTGGATAGTGGGTGATGTACAGAGGGAAGGAGATGTCCCCCACAAACTTGCACAGCTTGGCGCTCTTTCCGCTTATCTTGCCTCCGGCCCCCATCATTATCACAAGAGGCATTATGCAGATAACACAGAAGGCTTCGTAGGCTCCGTTATAGACGGCTCCGCCAAGATCATATACTCGGGTAGCCCTGTCAAAGTGAGGCATTGCCCCAATCCTTGGCATACACAGCATTACTGCAAGCGCAAGGGCGCACCACCAGAACGCTCCCTTCACCTTGATCACCTTGCCGGAGCGCTGGATAAGGAGTCCGCAGAAGAACGGGAACAGCAGACGGGCAAAGCCCGTGTAGATTCCGGCCTTGTCCCAGGACCATCCTCCGGCCATTGTGCCAATCCCTGTGGTGTAGCCTCCAAATATTCCCAATCCTACAGCCTTGTCCACCAGAAGGACGGCAAACAATGCCACAAGTATCCTCAACGCCCATTTGGGGAGTTTCCTGATGAAGAGGGCGTACAGGATATTGCCAATATATTCATAAAACAGGGTCCACAGCGGACTGTTAAACGGATACATCTCCTGCCAGCCGCGGATATCCATCTTTGGTCCAAGAGGTATTAGGAAGAGGGCGCACACAAAGCAAACTATCATCTTCCAGGCGGGGGCGGTGTTGACAAGACGGAATCCGTCTCCGCCAAGATAGAAGAGCAGCACGCCTATCACGGTTGCCAGTATTGCCATTGGATGCAGCCTTACCAGCCTGCGTTTGAAGAAGCCGCCTATGGTCATCTTGTCCCACCTGTCGTCATAGGCATAGCCTATCACAAAACCGGACAGAAGGAAGAAGAATTCCACGGCAAGATATCCGTGATTGACCAGCTGGGGATCCGGGCTTCTCAGGGATTCATCCTCAAAAATGTGAAAGATAAGGATAAGAAGCGCAGCCACGCCCCTTAATCCGTCCAGAATCTCGTATCTGGGCTTTGATGGTAGAAAAACGTTCTCTTTTGCCATTATCTGTATCTATTGTTGCTCTGTTGCTTTAACCGGTTTCCTGAGCCAATGCTCTTTGAGCCATTCACGTACCGGGACGTCGTACAGCTTGTAGCAGGCGTAGGCCACCAGCAGGGATATGATATACACGGAAACACCCACGGCAATATGCTGTGCCAGCGGTGCGTCACGATGCAGGTTCACCCACTGCACGTGAAGGTACATAGTTGGGTAATGCGTAATATACAGCGGGAAGGATATCTCGCCTATGAACTTGCATATCTTCTGCGTCTTGCCGCTTACGCTGCTTCCCGCCCCGGCCATAATGACCAGAGGCATAAATACCAACACGCAGAGGGCCTCGTAAATGCCGTTGTAGACTACTCCGCCAGGGTCGCGCATACCGGTGGCGCGGTCAAATGATGGCGCCGCGCCAAAGCGCGGCAGACAGAACATAAGCGCCACGGCCAGCGCGCACCACCAGAAGCCGTTCTTCAGCTTTATGAACTTGCCCATACGCTGTATGAGCAATCCGCAGAAGAACGGGTACAGCAGGCGGCAGATGGCCGTGTACAGATGGTTCTGTTCCAGTGTCCATCCTCCGCCCAGACGGCCTACGTTATACACTACTCCAAAAGTACCCAATCCAAACACGCGGTCAATGGTAAGGAATGCGAACAGGCCTACGCATATACCCAGCGCCCATTTTGGCAGTTTTCGGATGAAAAGGGCGTACAGTATGTTGGCTATGTATTCATAGAAAAGTGTCCAGGTGGGGCCGTTGTACGGATACATTTCCCTCCAGCCTCGGAAGTCCATAGATGGGCCTACAGGGATGAGGAATATGGCCAGAAGGAAGCAGACTATCATCTTCCAGGCAGGCGCCTCGTTGGCCATCCGGAAGCCGTCGGCGCCAAGGAAGAACAGCAGTACGCCAATGAAGGTTCCCATCAGGGCCATTGGATGCAGACGCGCAAGACGGCGCTTGAAAAAGCCTCCAAGGGTCATCTTGTCCCAGCGGTCGTCATAGGCATAGCCTATCACGAATCCGGACAGCAGGAAAAAGAAATCCACGGCCATATACCCGTGATTGATTATCTGGGTGGCCGTGCTGTGTGATTCGTTCTCGAATATGTGAAATGCAAGGATCAGGAGGGCTGCCACTCCCCTGAGACCATCAAGGATCTCATACCTTGGCTTGGAAGGCAGGTACACGTTCTTGGAAGACATTCGCCTTATTATATTAGTTCTGTCTAAAAATACTAATTAATACGGCGAATTCCAAAACTATTCTTCCACTTCCTCGTCATCAGGGGCACCGGCAAGCAGCGCGGCGTACCCTGGAATTACCTTGCCAGTGGCCGTGTGAAGGTTCTTCAGGCTTGATGATACTGCAATCACCTGTCCTTCCGGAGTAATTGCGGCGTAGGTCTCCTTGTAGATGTGCGTTACGCCGTTCTCCTTGCCCTGACCAGAGAACCTGTAATCGTAATAGGCAACCCTGAGTGTGTCCCCGCCAAGGGATTCTCTGTACTCCTGAAGCAATTTGAGCATTTCTGTATCAAGCTCAATGCTCTGCTGCTTCTTTGCGGCATTCTTGTTCTTCTTTGCCGCAACGTAGTTGTTATAGAGCCTGTAGTTCTGGAGGAGAACCGTTGTGAAAGCCTCAATGCGGCGGTCAACCTCAGTTGCGAAGGTTGTGGAGTCAATCTTCTCGAAGGATTCGAACTGGAAGTCCATCTCCCCGTCCATATCCTCGGAAAGCGCGGCGACTACAGCCTGCTGTGTCTCGCTTAAAACCGGTTTGCCCCCGCCGCAGGCGCTCAGGAAGAGCGCCGCGCAGAGGCAAACTGTTGCTAAATGCTTTATTTTCATAATATTACTGCTCATCCGGGCCCTGGTTGTCTCCACCAGGATTGTTTCCAGGATTGTATCCGCCCTGTGCACCGGGATCATATCCTCCCTGGGCACCAGGGTTGTATCCGCCCTGAGGACCTGCCTGGCCTGACATACTCTGGTAAACCTCTCCCATAATGCGGTTGAGTTCCTCTGTGTACCTGTCAATGTCGGCTACGTTCTGGTCCTTGACGGCCTGCTTGAGTGATGCGAGAGGGGTCTCGATGGCTCCCTTCTTGTCTGCAGGGATCTTGTCTCCGTTCTCGCGGAGGAATTTCTCGCACTGGAAAGCGAGGGCGTCACCGCTGTTGATCTTGTCAACCCTTTCCTTCTCGGCCTTGTCTGCGGCCTCGTTGGCCTTGGCCTCGTCACGCATACGCTGGATCTCGGCGTCGCTCAGGCCTGAAGAGGCTTCGATGCGGATCTTCTGCTCCTTGCCAGTAGCCTTGTCCTTTGCGGATACGCTCAAGATTCCGTTGGTATCGATATCAAAGGATACCTCAATCTGAGGGATTCCACGCGGAGCGGGGGCGATTCCGTCAAGATGGAAGATACCTATCTGCTTGTTGTCCTTTGCCATAGGGCGCTCTCCCTGGAGTACGCGGATCTCAACTGAAGGCTGGTTGTCTGATGCTGTGGAGAATACCTGGTCCTTGTGGACAGGGATTGTGGTGTTGGACTCCACGAGCTTTGTCATAACGCCGCCGAGGGTCTCGATTCCAAGTGAAAGCGGAGTTACGTCCAGAAGGAGGACATCCTTAACGTCTCCTGCGAGCACGCCTCCCTGGATGGCTGCGCCAATTGCTACAACCTCGTCAGGGTTGACGCTCTTGTTAGGCTCCTTGCCAAAGAAGTTCTTTACGAGCTCCTGGATCTTAGGGATACGGGTTGATCCACCAACCAGAAGGACTTCGTCAATGTCAGAAGCGGTGAGATGTGCGTCTGCGAGGGCCTTGCGGCAAGGCTCGATGCTCTTGTTGAACAGGTCGTCGCAAAGCATTTCGAACTTGGCCCTGGTGAGGGTCTTTACAAGGTGCTTAGGGATACCGTCTACCGGCATTATGTAAGGCAGGTTGATCTCTGTAGAGAGCTGGTTGGAAAGCTCTATCTTTGCCTTCTCTGCAGCTTCCTTGAGCCTCTGGAGGGCCATAGGGTCCTTCTTAAGGTCGATGCCTCCGTTGTCAGCAGCGAACTCCTGTGCCAGCCAGTCGATTACTACCTGGTCAAAGTCGTCACCTCCAAGGTGGGTGTCTCCGTTGGTGGACTTAACCTCGAATACGCCGTCTCCGAGCTCCAGGATGGAGATATCGAAGGTACCGCCTCCAAGGTCGTATATTGCCACCTTCATATTCTTGTTCTTCTTGTCCAGACCGTAAGCAAGTGCTGCTGCGGTTGGCTCGTTGATGATTCGTTTAACGTCAAGTCCGGCAATCTTTCCGGCTTCCTTTGTTGCCTGCCTCTGGCTGTCTGAGAAGTATGCAGGAACGGTGATCACGGCCTCTGTAACTTCCTGACGGAGGTAGTCCTCTGCAGTCTTCTTCATCTTCTGGAGAATGATAGCGGAGATCTCCTGTGGAGAATAAAGGCGTCCGTTGATGTCTACGCGCGGAGTGTTGTTGTCTCCCCTCTTTACTGAATAAGGTACGCGCTCTACCTCTTTGGTAACCTGGTCGAACTTCTCTCCCATAAACCTCTTTATGGAGAAGATGGTGTTCTTAGGGTTGGTGATAGCCTGACGCTTTGCAGGGTTTCCTATCTTCCTCTCGCCGCCGTCTGTGAATGCAACTACGGACGGAGTTGTGCGCTCGCCCTCGTTGTTGATGATGACGGTAGGCTGGTTTCCTTCCATTACGGCCACGCAAGAATTTGTGGTTCCAAGGTCAATTCCAATAATTTTTCCCATAATATTATACTGTTTTATTTGTTTACTGATAACTATGTCACAATTATGCGACGGCTTGTTTGTATCTAATCCTGTGCCACCACTTTTTTTATGACAATTTGGCAGATTTATTCCTAACTTTGCCGTTGATATGGAATACAGGGAATTGCCGCAGGCAGAATTCAATGACATAGCCAGCAGGATATTGTACGAGGACAACCACCTTCTTGTCTTTGGCAAGAGGGCAGGCGAGATAGTTCAGGGAGACAAGACCGGGGACGAATGCCTGGCCGAAACCCTCAAGGCCTTCATAGCCCAGAGGGATGCCAAGCCCGGAAAGGTGTTTATGGGCATCCCGCACCGCCTTGACAGGCCGGTGAGCGGCATCTGTGTCTTCGCCAAGACATCCAAGGCGCTGGAGCGCCTGTCGGAGATGTTCCGCGAAGGGCAGGTGCACAAGACCTACTGGGCCTTGTGCTGCGCCAAGCCCGAGCCGCCGCAGGGCTCGCTTGAGAACTGGCTCACGCGCAACGAGAAGCTCAACAAGAGCTTCGTTGCCAAGCCAGGCGCGCGTGAAGCCAAGCTCGCCCGCCTAAACTACCGCTTCCTGCAAAGCACCCAGCGCTACCACCTTGTAGAAGTGGAGCTCCTCACCGGACGCCACCACCAGATCCGCTGCCAGCTGTCACACATCGGCTGCTGCATCAAAGGAGACCTCAAATACGGCGCCCCCCGCTCCAACCCGGACGGCGGCATCTGCCTCCACGCCCGCACCGTGGAATTCATCCACCCTGTAAAGAAGGAACCCATCTCCATCACCTGCCCCCTCCCCTCCTCCTGGCCAGACCTATAGAAAAAGCGGCAGCAGGTTAACCCGCTGCCGCTTTTGGCAGTATGAGCTGTTGCGCTATTTCTTGGTGAAGACGTCTTTGACGGCGAAGAAGGCCTTCTTGGGCTGGTCCTGGGCGTCAAAGAGGAGAGGATAGTCAAGCCTTCCCCTGATGGTAAAGTTGTTCAGCCAGCTGGTACGGTCTGTCAGGCACCAGAAAGTAACGGAAGAAATCTTGTCCGCATTCTTGTGAAGGGTCCTGAATATCATAGCGTACTCTTCGGCCTGGGCGTCCGCCATCTCCTTGGTATAGTGCACAGCCTGGCGAACCTGCTGACGCTCAGCGGCTCCCGGGCCGTGATAGTTGTTGAAGCAGGTGAGGTCGAGCTCAGTGATTTGAACGTCAAGTCCAAGGGCGGAGAAACGGTCGATGGCTGTCTGGATCATCTCCTCAGTAACAGAGTTGTCCCAGTGGGCCTGCATTCCCACACCGTCGATAGGAACTCCCTTGGCAAGCATATCCTTGAGCATAGTGCAAGCCCTTTCAAGCTTGGCGGGATCTACCAGGTTGTAGTCATTGTAGATGAGCTCTACTCCTTCAGGAGCGTACTTCCTGGCGGTCCTGAAAGCCCACTCTATGAACTCGGGGCCGTCAAATGCCTGGTACCACGGAGAGCGGGTGCGGTAGATGGACTCGCCCGGAGTGTCTGCGAGAGCCTCGTTCACTACGTCCCAGCAGAAGATCACATCCTTGGGATAGTGCTCGAAAACGGCCTTGATGTAGTTCTCGTGCTTGGCCATAACCTGCTCCTTGGTCAGAGGATTGCCTTCAGCATCGTTCATATAACCCCTTGGAGTGGAGCCGTGCCATACAAGGGTGTGTCCGCGCATTTTCATACCGTTAGCCTGGGCAAAGGCAACGATCTTGTCAGCGTCGTCCCATTTGTATGAGCCGTCCGGCTGGATGATGCTGGCGGGTTTCATAGCGTTCTCCGCTGTCATAGTGTTGAAATGCTTCTTGACCATCTCCGCCTGCTCACCCTGAAGGGTGTAAGGGCCTACGGCCACGCCAATCTTGAAATCGTCCTTGATGAAGTCCTTCAGGCCTGGAATCTCGTCCTTGGCATTGTTGCACGCACATAGTGCGACTGCGCAAATAGCAAAAAAGAATATACGTTTCATAGGAATTATTTAAGATATCGCTAATATAACGAAAACTTTTTAAAAATCCACAGAATTATACTCCCTGAGCCACTCGCTGGGGGTAAGGTTTTCATTGATCTTGAACGCCATATTGAAAGTTACCACGGAATTGAAGCCTGACGCCATAGCCACCTCTATCATCTTCCTTTCCTTGTTTTCACGCATTAGTTCCTTTGCGTACTGCACCCTGTAATAGTTCACGAACTGGCAGAAATTGCTGCCGGAAACCACGTTTATGGTCCTTGACAGGTAAACCTTGTTGGTGCCTATGTCCTTGGCAAGGTCCTCAAGGGACAGGGCAGGGTTAAGATAAGGCTTGTGGCTTTCCATATACTCCTGCGTCCTCTTGTAGGTCACCGCCATATCCTTGCCTTCTCCTTCTTCCATCACTATGTTATCCTTCAGGCGGCCCTTGACAATTGCCAGGATCTGAAGGAACTTGTGGCGTGGCAGCAGGATGAACGTCCTGTGCGGAAGAACCAGAAGGATAAATAGGGCCAAAAGGATGACAATGCTCACGACCCATAGGTGCGCATAGGCTGCGATCATTGCTATGTAGAAGACCAGCGTCCTCTGCAAATGGGCGCGGTCTTCGATGCTGCGCATAACCTGGGAACTCTTGAAAAGCGGCCTTATTGTCTTGTAATTGTCAAGGGTACGCAATACTCCGTCTGTCTGTGTTACAGCTATGGCCGCCACCATTGGCAGGAAAAAGCGGAAGCTCAGGCCTGTCACTTCAGGTGCGGCAAGCTGGAGCGCGGAAGAAAGGATGCCGGAGAGGGCTGCCACTCCGGCCAGATACCAGACATACGGAGAATTCTGCCTGCAGGGAGGAATCAGAAGGAGAAGGGTGTCAGCCAGAACAATGCTGGCTGCGAGGTTGACTTTTGAGAAAATACTACCGCAGATAAGGGCATCCATTACACACATTACAATAAAACCTAGACAGGAAGAGATAATCATAGTCTTCCTAAAGGGATCTGTGATTTTTTTCATTTCTTGATAGTGTTTATTGATGATAAAAATAAAAAAGATACCCCGCCGGAAGTATTTCCCGGCGGGGGTCTAAAGACAAATTAACTAAATTTTATGATCTTATCTTATCGAATCCTTTACCATAAACTCCTGATACTGAGGTAATTGAAAGGAAAGCGTCAGGATCTATGGACTTGATGAACCGGAGCAGTATACTCAGGTCCGCCTTCCTGGTAAGGACAACCAGAACGTGCGCATCGTCCTTTGAATACCATCCCTGACCTGAGAGCACGGTAACACCGCGATGAAGGTCGCGGGTTATGGCATCGGCAATCTGGTCATATTTCTTGGAGAAGACCAGCAGCTGCACGGACTGCTTGGATCCCGCCATATACATATCCAGCACTGACGTCATCACCGCAATAAGGATGAGACCGTAAACCACAGTGGTGACTTTTTCTACGAAGGGAACCAACTGGCCCTCAGCGGTATATGAAGGAACCAGAAGTGATGACAGGATGATGACAACGTCCATCAACAAGATCAGGCGGCCAAGGGATATGTTCCTGTACTTGTTGATTATCAAGGCTATGATATCTGTTCCTCCGGTACTGCCACCCTGTGAAAGGGACATTCCTATTCCAACGCCAACCATAATGCCTCCCATTATGGTGCTCATCAGCTTTCCGTTCTCAAGTGCAAGGCTGTTTATCAGGCTCATAGGGATTATGTCCTGGAAAAGGTTCAGCCCTATGGAGGCCAGGATTATGGCATAGACGGATTTGACTCCGAAACTCCGGCCAAGCACGAACAGCGCCGCTATTAGAAGCCCGGCGTTAACCAGGAAATATGTATAACCCATCTTTACGGCACCGCCGGTTGCATACTGCACTATGGAAGCCAATCCCGTGACGCCACCGCCAATGAGGTTGTTGGGCACCAGGAATATGGCCCAGCCCAGCACATAGCATAGTATACCCAGGGTTATGAGCACATATTCTTTAATCCCTATAAGAATTTTCCTAGTCTCCATCTGTATCCTGTTTCTTCTTTTTCCTGTTTATGCCTGTCTTTATCTCGTCAAAGCCCTCACCGAATACATTGTGGGTGTTGGTTACGGATATGAATGCCCTTGGATCCATATCCTTGATTACCTTTGACAGGGCTGGGAACTGTTTCTGGCTTATGAGTATCAGAAGGACGTTCCTGTCATTCTTGGTATACCATCCCTGTCCCTTTAGCAGGGTCACTCCCCTGTCCATATTGTTTATGATATGGTCGGCAATCTCTTCATACTTGTCTGAGAATACCAGAAGCTGGTAGGATGAACGGCGGCCTCCCACAATAGTGTCTATGAACATTGTGAAAACCACAATCTCTATGAGACCGTAAATCATATCCGCGAAGGTCTTTTCCGGAATGAAAAGGATGAGGAATATAATTACGAAGTCAGATATCAGGAACACCGTGCTGAGAGAAATTGGCCAGTACTTGTTTATCATAAGTGCCAAGATATCGGTCCCTCCGGTGCTGCCTCCGTACCTGATTATCAGCCCAAGGCCTGTAGCCTCAAGGACTCCCGCCAGGACAGGTATCACAAGGGATTCCCTTACATAAAAGAACTGCCCCTGGATGCTGTGAAGGGCCGGTGTAGACGCTATCAGGGACATTGCCAGCGATGATATGGCAATGCAGTATATGGTCTTGAACCCGAAGCCTATGCCCATAAGCAGCACAGCTGCAAGGATAAGGGCGGCATTGACTACGATGTACGACGTAGAGGCAGGAATTGCCCCTCCCGTAGCATATTGTACAACCGTACAGAGACCCATCATTCCTCCCGCTGACATTCCGTTGGGAATCATAAAGCCTTCCCAGGCAAAAGCGAAAATGAAAGCAGCGATGGTCAGAACCAGATATTCCCAAATCAATCTGGCTGTAGAGCGTTTCATAATTTTCTATTTAATTACAACGTTCACGATCTTTCCAGGGACCACGATTACCTTTACTATCTTTAAATCTCCTACGTATTTTGCTGTCTGCTGATATCCTCTTACAAAGGCCTCCACCTCGGCCGGAGATGCGGACTTTGGCAGTTCCACGGTGAAACGCATCTTGCCATTGAACTGTACCGGGTAGATGACATTGTCCTCGGCCGCGAGGGCGGGGATGAACTCGGGGAACGATGCATCCGCGACGCTGCCCCCGTGGCCCAGCATATGCCAGAGTTCCTCTGCAATATGCGGGGCAAACGGGCTAAGGAGCACTACCATAGGCTCCAGAATCTCCCTCTTGCTGCATCCCAGCGCCATAAGGTCGTTCACAGCAATCATAAACGCGCTTATTGTGGTGTTGAAAGAGAAGTTCTCTATGTCTTCCTGCTCCTTGCCGATGAGTTTGTGCAGCACCTTGAGCTCCTCAGGCTTCGCCTTCTCTTCGCTCAGGTTGTCAAAGAGCCTCCAGAAACGCTTGAGGAAGCGATTGACTCCGTCAATTCCCTTTGTATCCCAAGGCTTGCTCTGCTCCAGAGGGCCCAGGAACATCTCGTAGAGGCGGAGGGTATCTGCTCCATAGGTGTCGCAGATATCGTCCGGGTTCACTACGTTGAACATACTCTTGCTCATCTTCTCCACTGCCCATCCGCAGATGTATTCTCCGTTCTCAAGGATGAACTCGGCGTCATTGAACTCCGGCCTCCAGGCCTTGAAGCCGTCCAGGTCAAGCTTGTCGTTCCTTACAAGGTTTATGTCCACGTGTATCTCCGTTGTCTGGTACTGGTCCTTAAGGCCTGCTGAAACGAAGGTGTTGGTATTGACAATGCGGTAAACGAAGTTGGAACGGCCCTGGATCATACCCTGGTTGATCAGTTTCTTGAACGGCTCGGCCTCGCAGACATATCCAAGGTCATAGAGGAACTTGTTCCAGAAACGGGAGTAGATGAGGTGACCGGTAGCGTGCTCGGTTCCGCCAATGTACAGGTCAACATCACGCCAGTACTTGTCTGCCCTTTCGCTTACAAGGGCATTGTCGTTGTCAGGATCCATATACCTGAGGTAGTATGCGCTGGAACCGGCAAAGCCCGGCATTGTGCTCTTCTCCAGGGGATATCCCTCAAAGGTCCAGTCCTTGGCCCTTGCAAGAGGCGGCTCGCCTGCCTCCGTAGGCTTGAATTCGCTTATTTCAGGCAGTTCCAACGGAAGTTTGTCCATTGGGATAGGGGTTGGTATTCCGTCCTTGTAATAGATTGGGAACGGCTCTCCCCAATACCTCTGGCGGGAGAAGATGGCGTCCCTGAGGCGGTAGTTGGTCTTGCGGCGTCCCAGGCCGTGGGCCTCCACATAGTCCTTTGCAGCCTCGATGGCTTCCTTCACGTCAAGGCCGTTCAGGAATCCGGAGTTGCACATCTTTCCTTCCTTGGCATCGAAACTCTCCTCGGATACGTCACAGCCCTCGATAATTGGAACTATAGGCAGATTGAATGTCTTGGCAAAGACATAGTCACGGCTGTCGTGGGCCGGAACGGCCATAATTGCGCCGGTTCCATAGCCTGCAAGGACATATTCCGATATCCAGATAGGAACCTTTTCCCCGGTGAGAGGGTTGATGGCGTATGAGCCGGAGAACACGCCCGTGACGGTGCGGGTTTCCGCTATCCTTTCCCTTTCGGTCTTCTTCTTTACATACTGCAGATATTCATCTACCTTGGCCTTCTGCTCAGGGGTGGTGAGTTTCTCCACCAGGTCGCTTTCCGGCGCAAGTACCATAAAGGTCACGCCAAATACTGTATCAGCACGGGTGGTGAAGATGGTGATGGGCATCTGCCTGTCTCCGCATATGGTATTGAATACCATTTCAGTACCCTCTGACTTGCCAATCCAGTTGCGCTGCATTTCCTTGAGGGAATCGGTCCAGTCTATGGTATCCAGGCCCTTGAGGAGCCTTTCGGCATAGGCGCTGACCCTGAGCTGCCACTGTGTCATCTTCTTCTGCTCCACGGGATAGCCTCCGCGTACGGAGAGACCTTCCTTGACCTCGTCGTTGGCAAGGACGGTACCCAGCTGGGGACACCAGTTGACCGCGGTCTCTCCCTGGTAGGCTATGCGGTAGCGCATAAGGATGTCTGATTTCTCCTTGTCCGATGCGGACGCCCACTTCTCAGGAGTTACGCCATCGTATCCGGTGGTGGTGAACTTCTCAATGAGCTCGCTTATAGGGCGGGCCTTGTCCTGTGCCGGGTCATACCAGCTGTCGAACATCTTGAGGAAAGCCCACTGGGTCCATTTGTAGTACTTGGGGTCGCAGGTGCGCACTTCCCTGTCCCAATCAAATGAAAAGCCTATCCTGTCCAGCTGCTGGCGGTAGCGGTTGATATTGTTGGTGGTGGTTATCTCCGGGTGCTGGCCTGTCTGGATGGCGTACTGCTCGGCCGGAAGGCCAAAGGCATCGTATCCCATAGGGTGCAGGACGTTGAATCCCTTGAGGCGCTTGTATCTGGAGAAAATGTCACTTGCAATATATCCCAGGGGGTGGCCTACGTGAAGGCCCGCTCCGGACGGATACGGGAACATATCCAGGACATAGAATTTAGGTTTGGATTCGTCCACGACGGCTTTGAAGGTCTTTTGTGAGGCCCAGTAAGCCTGCCACTTCTTTTCAATTGATTTAAAATCGTACTCCATATATTAATCTTTATCTTTTTTCAAGTCTGAATTCCACGTAGAGGCTCATAGAAGCCTTGATCTTCTTTCCATTGAGGGTACCGGGCTTCCAGGTTGGAGACGCCGCAATTACCCTGACGGCCTCCTGGTCAAGCAACTCGTCCACGCCCTTGAGCACCTGGACGTCCGTTATCTTGCCTTTCTCGTCAATGACGAATCCCACAAGCACCTGGCCCTGTATACCGTTGTTTACGGCCTCGTCTGGATATTTGAGGTATTTGTAAACCCACTGCTCAAGGAAGACCTTGGGGTCATAGCTGTTAAGGAAAGACGGCTTTGTGGTGCAGTCATAATAAGGTATTACCGTTGGCGCAAGCGACTTTCCAGGGTTCGCTTCCGGGCGGAAAAGCAACTTTGGTCCGTTGATCAGGGATACGGAGAAATTATATATGTACTCCAGCTCCCTTTCCATATTGTCATAGTCCAGCAGCGACGGGACGTCGCGCACGGAACTCCACTCAGGATATCTTCCCGTAGTGAAGTAGACTGAGGGGATTTCCTTGTCGTAGAAGGCCCTGTGGTCCGATGCGAACGGCTCCGCTGATGTCAGTTCCGGCACTATTGGGTGGAGTGCCGTGTTGACGCTCTGGAGCAGGGCGTTCATATCGGCATTTGAACTTGTATAGGCGTAGAACCCGCGGTTGCCGGTGCCAAGCATATCCAGGTTGATCATTGCGTCTATCTTGTCAGTAGCGGTGAAGGCGCGGTTGAGGAAGTACCACGCGCCGGCGTAGGACTGCGTGGAGGCTCCGAAGCCTACCAGCAGTATGGAGCGGCGCATCAGCAATGCGTTGGTGCTCAGCCTCTTGGCCAACTCCGCCAGGATAGCCACGCCGGAGGCGTTGCCGTTGGCTCCGTAATAGATGTTCCTGCGCGATTCCCCGTCCACTGTCATCATTGAAGTCCCTATGTTGTCCAGACGGGCGCCAATCACAATGTAATTGTTCCTTAGGTTAGCGTCATAACCGGGGATGTAGGCGATTACGTTGCGGGAGGTGAGGGTGTCCCCTGATTCCTGCATCACGCCAAATTCATCGCCCTCAGGGCCGGACAGCACATCCAGGCCGTATTTGTCAAATATCTCCGTAAGATAGACGGCAGCCTCCAGTTCTCCCTCCGAGCCGGGAGCCCGGCCCTCCAGGAAAGTGGAGGACAGGAAAGCCACGTGCTCTTTGAGCGCGGATACGGTTTCGCTGTCTTCAAGGTCTTTATACGAACCGCCCATATACTGGGCGTTGAGGGGAATTGTCAGGGCTAAGGCAAGAATTGCTAACAGGATCCTTTTCATAATATCATTCATTTACAAGCACCCAGGCATCCGCCGGGCAGAATTTTTCTTCCCGGAGTTTAGCAAAAGACTTGCCCAATTCTACATAACTGTCCGAGCTGCAGGCAACAACCCCCGTCTTCCCGTTCCTATACTGATACGGCGATGCGTTGTAACCGGCCGCCTTGACCGTACTGACAAGGTTCTGTGCGTTTTCTGCGCTTGAGAAAGCGCCCAGCACAACGTTGTACCTGGCAGGCAACTCGCTGACTATACGGACATTAAGTTCAGTGAGTTTATGGAAATCTATCTCCGCGAGAGCCTGTACCGCAGCAAGGGAATCCGCCTGGTAAGCCCTCTGGCGCTCCTGCTCCGCACGCAGTTCCGCTTCCTGCCTTGCCCTTGCCTCGCTCTCCTCCTTTTCTGCCAGCATTTGCTGCAGCTGGGCGGACGTGGGGCGTCCCGCAACCGTGCGCATAAAATCACAGCTGACGGCCACGCAGAGGGCGGAAAGGAATGCCAGGAAACGTAATACTCTCATAACTTGCAAAGTTAATTATTTTGCGTGAGAAAAAAACTCTATATTTGCCTGCGTATGAAGAAGACCATTAAACTGGAAGACATAGAGCCTATAGAATTATACGGCGCCGGAAACAAGATCCTTGAAGAGTTCTGCAGCTATTTCCCAGGCCTCAAAGTAACGGCAAGGGGAACCGACATCATCCTGGACGGAAATCCGTCCCAGATAGAAGAGTTCGGGATGAAACTGTACGAACTCATCCGCCTGTGCCACATCAAGAAAAGCCTCACCATCTATGACGTGGAAGACATCTTTGACGGGGAGAACTCCCCGGAAAAGTTCCTCCTTAACGGAGACGCCGTAATAGTGCACTCAACTGACGGAAGGGCAATCAGGGCCAGGAACGCCAACCAGCAGAAAATGGTCAAGGCGTATTTCGAGAACGACCTTATCTTTGCGATAGGCCCCGCAGGAACCGGCAAGACCTACGTTGCCATAGCCCTTGCGGTCAGGGCCCTCAAGAACAGGGAAATCAAGCGAATAATACTCACCCGCCCCGCCGTGGAAGCGGGCGAACGCCTGGGCTTCCTCCCCGGAGACCTCAAGGACAAGCTTGACCCGTACCTGCAGCCTCTGTACGACGCCCTTGGCGATATGGTTCCTTCCCGCAAACTCCAGGAATTCATGGCCGACGGCACCATCCAGATAGCACCGCTTGCCTATATGCGCGGCCGCACCCTTGACAGGGCCTGCGTTATCCTTGACGAGGCCCAGAACACCAATATGGGCCAGCTCAAGATGTTCCTCACCCGTATGGGCAACGACGCAAAATTCATTGTCACCGGCGACGCCACCCAGGTGGACCTCCCCAAAAAAGAAGACAGCGGGCTGCTCAAGGGCATCTCGCTGCTGGAAAAAATCAAGGGTGTCGCAGTCATCTCATTTGACAATGAAGATATCGTGCGACACCCCTTGGTCACCAAGATAGTGAAGGCCTTTGAAGAATAAGATTATTCAGCGGCGTTAACTATCGCGTTGTATTTGTCGTACTTGGCCTGGTAGTCACCACCCTCCTCACGGAAGCGGAAGCAAGCGTTCTTAAGATACTCAGCGATGCTGACCTTAAGCTCGTCGTCCTTGGTGATTGCGAAAGCCTTCTCGAAAGGTTCGATGCAGGACTTGAGGTAAAGCTCAAACTCCTCTACGAGAGCAGCGTACTTGGTGTCGTCAAGCTCTTCCTGAGCCTTCTCCTGAGTCTCAACTGCAAGGTCGTAGAACATCATACCCTCTCCAATGTAACCGAACTCATAGTTGGGGTTAACCTCGGCGCTCTTCTCGTAGCTCTTTACGGCTGCGTCAATGTTTCCGAGCTCCTTGTTGATGTTACCCTCTACATAGTAAAGTGAAGCATTGTTAGGATCCTTTGCCTTAGCTGCGGAGATAAGCTCGAACAGCCTGTTAGGATCTGCCTGCTCTGCCAGGTAGTAGTTGATAAGGCTTACGAGGATACCCTGGCTCTCAGGGAACTTCTGGAAAGCGTCCTCGAGGGTCTTCTTCATAAGGTCCATATCACCAAGCTTACCATAGGTCTCGCCAAGCTTAGCATAAACCTCACCGTCCTTGAAGTAATCCATTGAGAGGCACTTCTCAAGGAAAGTCTTTGCACGGTTGTAGTTCCCTGCCTCGTATGCGGTGTAACCTGCGCTGTAGAACATATCGCCATCCGGCTTGTTGTAAGGAGCCCAGGTTGAAACCTCACCTGCCCTCTCGAAGCTTGTGCTGGCGTCTGCCATCTTGCCAAGGGTGTAGTAGCTGAAAGCCTCGTCATTGAACTTGTCAATGATCTTGCCCATAGCTGCGGTGAGATCCTTGCTCTTGGAACCCTTAGGATCCAGTGCAGCTGCTTTCTTGTAAGCCTCGGCGGCTTTCCACAAAGCATCCGGAACTGCCGGACGGACTACCTCCATAGCAACAAGGTTTCCGATCTCGTTTGTATAGTAGTTGTAAGCGCCGTAGGCTGACTTGGTCAGGCTCTGGCCGTTTACAGTTACCTGCTCCTGAGAAGTAGGCCTTGCATTCCTGAGGATGAGGGTAAGGTCCTGAGCAGAAGCTCCGAGCCAACCGTCACCTGCAGAAGCGTTATATGCTGCCATATAAGCCTCTCCAAGTTTTGTCCAAGTAGCAAGCTTTGTAGCCTTCTTGGCATCGGCTGCATCTTTTTCAGCTGCCTCTACAGCGGCAGTAAAACGAGCTGCGCCACCTGCAGGGCCTCCACCCGGGGCACCGCCCCTAGGCATTCCGCCACCTCTAGGCTGAGCATAGCCAACCATCACGGAGGCGATCATTGCTAAAGTGATAAGAATTCTTTTCATAATGCTAAAAATGTTGTGATTAATTACTACTTTCTATGTCATTAATTTCAGCGGCTGGGGTTTCTTCCTGCTCGGAAGCCGCTACGGCTGACACTGCAGCTATGCTGTCCCCTTCCCTGATGTTTATCAATTTCACTCCCTGCGCGGCCCTACCTGTTTCCCGTATGTCCTTGACACTCATTCTGATAGTGAGTCCGGACTGGGTTATTATCATAAGGTCGTTAGCCGGCGTCACGTTCTTTATGGCAACAACCTTGCCAGTTTTATCAGTGACGTTCATTGTGGTCACTCCCTTGCCCGCCCTGTTGGTGAGCCTGTAGTCCTCAGGATTGGACCTCTTGCCGAATCCGTTCTGGCTTACGACAAGCACCGTATGCTGGGAGGCATCCTCTGCCGCGGGGTCGTATGTGATTACGCCAATCACCTCGTCCCCCTCGTCAATGTTGATGCCCTTGACGCCGGAAGCGCTGCGGCCCAGTTCGCGCAGTCCGCTCTCTTCGAAGCGGACGCAGCGGCCCTCGCGCGAGGCGATCATTATCTGTTCGGAGCCGTTGGTGAGCACCGCGTCAAGCAGTGCATCGCCCTCCTTGATGGTGAGGGCTATGATGCCCTTGCCGCGGCTGCGCTTGTTGGAATATGCCTCCAGCGAAGTCTTCTTGATGATTCCGTTCCTGGAAACCAGGGTTACGAAGTGGCTTGAGGTATATTCAGGGTCCTCTATGGACTTGGCGTTCAGGTATGTCTTGATGCTGTCATCGGCATCAATGGTAAGCAGGTTCTGCACTGCGCGGCCCTTGGAAGAGCGGGTGCCTTCCGGCAGTTCGTAAACCTTGAGGCGGTAGCAGAGTCCCTTCTGGGTGAAGAAGAGCATTGTGGAGTGCATATTGGCCACGTAGATATGCTCTATGAAGTCCTCATCCCTGGTGGCGCCGCCCTTGACGCCAACGCCTCCCCTGTTCTGGGTGCGGAACTCCGTGAGAGGAGTGCGCTTGATGTAGCCCAGGTGGGAGATGGTTATGACAACGTCGTCATCGGCATAGAAGTCCTCAGGGTTGAATTCCTCCGCGCTCATCGTTATCTCAGTGCGCCTTGGATCGCCGTACTTGGCCTTCATCTCCTGGGATTCCGCCTTGATGATGTTCATCTGCTCAGTCTCGCTGGCAAGGATCTCCTGGCAGCGGGCGATGAATTTCTCAAGATCGTCATATTCTGCCTGGAGGCGTTCCTTCTCCAGTCCGGTGAGCTGGCGGAGCCTCATCTCAATGATGGCCGCCGCCTGGATCTCAGTGAAGCCGAAGGTTGACATAAGTTCCGCCTTGGCCTCGTCCACGCTCTTGGACCTCTTTATTATTGCTACAATCTCGTCAATTACGTCAATTGCCTTGAGGAGTCCTTCAAGGATGTGGGCCCTCTTCTGGGCTTTCTCAAGCTCGAAGCGGGTGCGGCGCACTACAACCTCGTGGCGGAAATCCACGAAGCAGGCCAGCATATCCTTGAGCGACAGCGTGCGGGGGCGGCCCTTTACCAGCGCCACGTTGTTGATGGCGAAACTGGACTGCAGGCCCGTGTACTTGAACAAGGTGTTGAGCACCACGCTTGCGTTGGCATCCTTCTTTACGAAGAATTCCACGCGGACGTCTCCCTTTGCGGAGAGGTCCCTGATGTCCGATATGCCCTCAAGCTTCTTGTCCTCAACCATTTCTCCGATGCGCTTGATCATATCACTCTTGTTCACCATATAAGGGATCTCAGTGACTACTATGACCT
>JAEEGK010003398.1_pt1 | contig 39663 bp, 30 predicted proteins | sample 8958771 | NCBI WGS metagenome assembly JAEEGK01 (sample SAMN16246547, study PRJNA631951) | gut metagenome | biome: gut microbiome; feature: rumen; material: SC-attached | host: Bos | place: Iran: Karaj | collected 2018-10
TATGGCGCTGCTCTTACAGAGCGCTCTCCTCCCGTTCGACGGGGATCGCAGGGCGTTGCCCTGGACTGATTGGTGTTGCGCTTTCAGCGCGTTCTGTCGTACCTTCTTCACAGGGGTTTCGCTTTGCTCTACCGCCTGCCTGTGGTCTGTCGTACCTTCTTCACAGGGGTTTCGCTTCGCTCTACCGCCTGCCTGTGGTCTGTCGTACCTTCGGCACTCTTTTCATCTGTCGTTAGTAAACGGGGGTTGCACCCCCGCCTGTGGTCTTAACAGGCTTTCAGCCTTATGATTTACTCCTGCCCGAAAAAGGGTGGGAGTTATTGTATTGTTAGTGCCTATTATAGAGCCTTAACCGTTTAGTTTTCAGTATGCTATAGCAATTAGTATAGGAGGGAATAAAAGACCCCCTCCCGACCTCCCCACAGACCCCCTCGTTCCCCCCTGCTTAGGGGGAAGATTTGCCCCGCGTGAAGAGAGCGTAAGTGAATGGAAATTAAGAAAATTGTTCATCTTTAGAGAAATAGCGGTTTTTCCTTGGAGAATGATGTGTTTCGTGCTCTTTTGTGTGTTTCGTGGTTATTATATCATGTAAGTTGTTGGTAATCAGTATACCATAGCAAAGTATAGCAAAAAGTATAGCAGTCAAAAGTTTGGAGGGGGAGAATTTAGTTTCTACCTTTGCATCGCGTCAACGAAAAGGGCGGCCTGGGAGGCGGCACTTGGGTATTGACGCAGGTGTTTAATATGTAGTTAATCAAAATATATTATGGCAAGAATTACTGCTATCGAGTTTATTCAAGGAATGAGTGGCCGGTTGTCGAAGAACGGCGGATATTACTTCAGTACCGACAAGAAGTCGGGAGCGCTTTATGTGCGCCGTTGTCCTGTTCGGACGGGAGCACCGACCGAGGAACAGTTGGCGCATCGAGAGCGCTTTGCAGAAATATCGGCCCTGACTGCTAAGTGGTTTGCGCAGAATAAACCAGGCCGGGATGGCGACCCAACGTTGGAGGGCACCCCAGAGTATTACCGAATGCGGGATGACTTTGTCCGTCAGGATAAGATTTCGCGATTCCCAGCGTATGTCCATAGTCGCATGGCGGAGGGCTATGCGCAATTGGGAGATAAAGGAGTTAAAGAAGATAAAGACCGGGTCCGTCCTTGATGAAAAAATAGGACGGCCTGTCGCAGGTCGTCCTATCTCCACTTTTATGGTACAATCACTTATTAGTTTGGTATTTTTATTGTGAGTTCTTGTTTTTAACCTTGATTAATGTCTATATTGGAATGTATGGGATATATTTGTTTATGCTGCTTAAAAGACGCGGACACGCATCACGATGTTCGAGTCGTCGATGGGTTGCCAACTGTCGTCGCCCGCCAGGATCTGGCGCATGTCGTAGTCCGACAGGTCGTTGAGCTGTTTGGTGAACGAGCAGGGACGGTTCGCGTTGGCCCCTTCGCCCGTGCACTCGTATTCGGCGTAGAACGTCGTGCGGGCAGGTTCTTTCTTGTCCCAGGGGTCGAAGCCGGCAGGGGTGATGTGCTTCCCCTCCTGGCAGCGGATGAAGACGGCTTGGGCATAGGGGCGCCACGGTCGGGAGAGATAGACCTTCTGGACACCAGGGGCGGCGGTGAGTTGGCAGTCGTAGAAGAGGTAGCCATGCTTCTGCCCCTCGGCGGTGGAGGGGGCGGTGATGTAACCGTCGGCCAAGCTGTGCAGTTGGCAGTGGTCGAAGATGGCGAGTGACCAGCCGAAGATATAATCGACCGTGCCCTCGATGTAGCAATGGCTGAAGTAGAGACGGTCGCCCATACCGTAGGTGTAGATGGTGTCCTGATGGCCCTCGAAGCGGCAGTTCTTGAAGCTGACGCGGTCGGCACTGATCATGCACGCCACGGCCTGTCCGATGGGTCCGGCCGAATTGCGGATGGTGAGGTTCTCGGCACGGAAGTCGGGGGCAAAGACAAAGAGGGTGGCTGAGCCCGAGGTGCTGACCTCCTCGCGGAACCGGTTGAGTTTCTGTGCCCAGTCGCCGTAGGTGAGGACGGCACCCTCCTCGGCCAACAGGGTGACGTTACGTTTGCTTTCGGGCACGATGACCTTCTCGTGATAGGTGCCCTTGCGCACCAGAATGACGATACGGCCCCATTTGCGGAAGTCGGGGCAGGCATGGATGGCCTCCTGGATGGTGCGGAAGTCGCCGTTGCCGGCGGCATCGACTACGAAGGCATAGCGTGGATGGGCTGCCAGGAAGTCCAAAAGTGTGTTGTTGAACGCCTCGGGTTGGTCCATGTTCATCATGTGACCACAGTTGGCCAAGACTTTGTGTCGGCCATAGGGCAGATGCTGGAGCATGGCAGGTTTCTGGCCATCGTGTTCGTTCTCGCCCGTCAGGATGAGGGTCGGAACGTTGGGACGGCGGCGCACCAGACTGTCCATCGCCTCGCGGGCATAGAAGAGACGCACCTCCTTGTGGAGGGGTTGCCAGGCGGACCAATCTTCGACCATACGGGTCAGGGCCGGGCGCATCTGTTCGCGGTCCGAACCTCCGCTCTTCATGAGCACCTCAATCCACTCTTTCTTGTATTGGTCAATGCCCTGACGCTTCAGGGCAGCAATCTCTTGATTGCGCTGTTTCTTCTCGGCCGCCGTCATGGGGGTGTGAGGACCCGGCGTGGAACGGATGCCGCCGCTGGCCAGGAGGCAACTCAACATGCGTTCGGGGTAGATGGCAACCATATCGCCCGCCACGAAAGCGCCCATCGAGAGACCCACCACATGGGCTTTGTCCAGATGCAAGGAGTCCATGAGGGTGATGATGTCATCGACGTGCGTGAACTGATGTTTTTCGGTCTGCGCCGACGACTTGCCGTAGCCACGGAAGTCGGGACGGATGACGCGGTAGTGATTGGCCAAGGCAGGAACCTGTTGGTCCCACATGCGGCTGTCCAAAGAGTGTCCGTGCAACAGGATGACGGGTTCGCCTTCGCCCTGTTCCTGGTAGTAGAGTTGGCCACCGTGGGAAACGGGGATGAATCCATCGCTTGCCGAAGAAACTGCACCGTAGCAGGTGCCCCCAAGGGACAGACCTGCCACGAGCAGCCAACCGCATAAATGTTTAAGGTCGTGTAACATAATATAAGAATCTAAAGTTAGTTGATTGAATCAAAAAACGTTTGGGAATATTGTTCTAATAAAAAGGTGAAAGGAAGATAATAACGTTCTTTCAAACCAAAACCACCGAATTGAAATAAATGCTCTTTTATCGAAGCAGAGCCAAATAACTATATCTTCCTTTCACCATATCTTGAGGGAACTTCTAATCAATTTTAGAACATCCCTTGAATGCTTTACTCGTAGCCCTCGTTCTGCGTGAACTCAGCCTTGTTGGTGATGGCATCATGATTCATGTAATTTAGTAATTGTTGGGTACTTGGAAATAGGGTTTCAAACTATCTATTTACTCGTTCTGTTAAATGCCTTATCGGTATTCAATATTTAATATATGAATATTCTCGCATGTCTCTTTGTTTGTAAAACGGGTGCAAAGATACCTCTTATTCTACAATGTATAGGGTTAATATTTTGCCAAAGTGGTGACAATTTTTTCTTCTTAGTGGGTAAAATTATGGCAAATATTTTTTTGGTCGGTTATGGACATAAAAAAGCAGGCAGAAAACGTAACCGTTTCCCGCCTGCTATATCCTGAAAGGGGTTGCAGATGTCAATAATGACGTTTGGTGGTATGTGAGTTGTCGAGCAAAGAATATTGTCTAAACGTTCTGTCTGTGGGGGCAACCTACTCTTCCGGTTTGGAATCCTTGTAGGCCGAAGGGGAGACACCATATTTCTGGCGGAAACACTTGCCGAAGTATTTCGGGTCGGAGAAACCGCACATGCGAGCTACTTCCACAATAGGAAGGTCGCTGCCCTTGAGCAGTTTGCCGGCATGTTCCAGTCGGGCGCTGCGAAGGAACTCGGCAGGAGTGACACCGAAGAGACTTTTCATCTTGCGGTTCAATCCCGATACGCTCTTGGCCGTGGCGGAGGCCATGTCATCGACCGAAGCTTCGGATTCGGCCATGTTCTCTTCGACAAACTTCATGACACGCGCCATGAAGGCATCGTCTTCGGGGTTGTTGGCAATGATGAGAGGCGTGCCGTTGGTCGAGGTGTTTCCGTCGTTTTCGGGCCGTTCGGAGATGGCTTGCAAGTAACGGTTGTAGAGTTCGCGTTGGTGCCGGCGGAGGGAGATGTACGACGTGATGAGGTACGACAACAGGGCTACCAGTCCGATGACGAGCAAGCAAAACAGCAGTTTGGCCGACGCTGTTTCCCAGTATTGGGGTTCGACGATGATGACCAGTTGACGGTCATTGGGAGTCCAGACTCCCTCGGCATTGGTGGAACGGATGGTGAGCGTGTAGGTGTCGGGTAACAGATCCAACAGGGTGATGGAGTGATTGGTGTAGAGGTTGTTCCACAGACCATCATCGTGGCTGGATTGCAGGCGATAGATGTAGTTGACCTTGTCGGTGGCATGATAGTCGAGGGCATGATAGTCGAGGGCAGCGAAGTTGAGGGTCATGCATCGTTGCTCGGGGCGGAGGTACAAGGTGTCGAGGAAGTTGACGTTCTTTTGCCAGGCGCCACCCTGTACCGACAGACTGGTGAAGGCGATGGGTGGGGTGAAGGTGCTGCGTCGCAACTGTTCGAGGCGACAGGTGAAGGCACCATTCTGTAGGCCAAACAGATAGCGGCCGTCGGGCAGTCGGAGAGGGTGGGCATCGGAGAAGTGGAACACGGCCTGCCAGAAGACAATATCGAACTTCTCGGTTTGTCCGTTCCTCAAATCCAGGGTGAGCAGTTGGTTGTTGGAAACAATCCAGAGGAGGTCGTAGGCTTCGAAGAGCGAGATGGCCACGTCGGAGGCCAGTCCTGTGCTGGTATTGTAATGTCCGAAGTCGAGGATGTCGCTGTCCAATGAACTGGAACACAGTACGTTGATGCCGCCACTCTCGGTAGCAATAAGTACCTGTTGCGATTGTGTTTCCAGAATGTCCATGCAGGCGTTGTTGCTTAGACTGGCGGCGCGGTTGGGCTCCTTACGGTGCACTCGGAACTGCATCTTGGCTGCCAAAGGTTCGTTGGCATTGGCCACGAGCAGACCGTCGGTGGTGGCTGCCAGGAGATGTTGGTCGTGGGTGAGGCAGAGACGATGTATCATCTTGGTACCCAAGGCTTCGGGTACGCGCAGCCCGTTGTTGCAGTTCTGGAAAATAAGGGACTCGGCATGGGGGTCTGAGATGCAGTTCAGACCGCCTTTGAAGGTGGCAATCCACAGTCGGTGATAGGCATCTTCGGCTATGTCGAAGACGTCGTTGTTGCTCAAGGAATAGAGGTTGTCGTCCTCATGAGTATAGTGTTGGATGTGGAACTGAGTGTCGCCCTGAGGGGTGAGACGGAAAAGTCCGTCGGGTTTGCTGCCCAGCCAAAGGGTGCCGTCGGCAGTCTCCTTGAAGCAATAGACGCTGGCACCAAAGGAGGTGAAGTGGGGAACCACCTTGCCCGAGGGGGTGAGATAGCCGATGAGGTGGTTGTCGGCTCCGAAGATACGCACCGTTTGGTCCTCTTTGCTCGATGCCCAATAGCGGTTCTTCTTGTCCAACAGGAAGGCGCGGGCTTGGGCAGGAATCTCGCGAGGAAAGTATTCGAACGGATTGTGGTACAGCGAAATCTTATCTACGCCAAATCGGTCGATGGCCCATAGGTTGTCTTGACTGTCGGCAAAGACTTTGCTGATCTCTTTCTGCTCGGTGTAGTCGGTGTGGAGGATGCGCCAAGTATCGTCGTCTTTCTGTTGGCACAGGATGGTGCCGTTCTTCTGTATGCGCCAGAGGGTGCCGAACCGGTCTGTATGCTGGAAATAATGGTGGGTATGGTCGTAGTTCAATAGTTTTACGCCGTTGTATGGCCTTCGGGATTGGAACTTAGCATAGTCGTTCAGAGAACTGTAGCGGTAGGTGTGTAGGTCGAAACTGTAGGTCGCGCTGTCGCCTATCAGGACAAAGATAGAGTCGCCCGATGGACTGAGGCAGATGGATGTCTGACGGTCGCTGCCCATGTCGCAACTGTCTCCTGGGAACGATTTGAACACTTCAAACTGATAGCCGTCGTAGCGGTTCAGTCCGTTCCAGGTGGAGAACCACAACATGCCTTGGTTGTCTTTGACCATGCCTGTCACATACCATTGCGAGAGGCCGTTGTGATCATCGTATCGTTCGACTTGGCAGGTGGAACGGCCGCTGAGGGTACCAAGACTACCCAAGAGGATAAGTCCTGTCGCGAATAATCTGTTCATAATGTGTGACTGAAGATGTTTTCTCAACATTTTTGTAGTATTGATTCGTTTTTTCCCATTTGGGTCAGACCCCTCGGTTCAATGCCAGTATCACTTGGGCGACCTCTTCGTCTGTCTGGGCAGGGTGGCAAGGCAGGGAGAGTTCCTGTGCCGCAATGCGTTCGGTGATAGGGAATTGAAGTGCGCCCCACTCCCGATAGGCGCGTTGGCGGTGAGGGGGAATGGGATAGTGTATCTGCGTCTGTATGCCTTGCTCCGACAGACGGCGCTGCAACTGGTCGCGGTCGGGCGAAAGTATCGGGAAGATGTGCCAAACGTGGGATTGTCGTGCCACGGGGAGGAGAAGGTCGGGGTTCTTGATTTCCGACAGATAGTGTGCGGCGATGTCACAGCGGCGTTGGTTACAGCGGTCTAAGTCCTTGAGTTTGATGCGAAGGACGGCTGCTTGCAACTCGTCCATGCGGGAGTTGACTCCCTTGTAGCGGTGGACGTATTTACGTTCGCTGCCATAGAAGGCCAGTTGGCGGATGACTTGAAGCAACTCTCCGTCGTCGGAGGTGACGGCACCGGCATCGCCCAAGGCACCGAGGTTCTTGCCTGGGTAGAAACTCCAGGCTTGTGCATCACCCAGATAGCGGGTTGCCACGCCATGACTCTGAGCACAATCTTCCAGCACCAGGAGTTGATGCTGTCGGGCAATTTGCAAGATGCGCTCCATGTCACAGAGATGTCCATAGAGGTGGACGGGTAGGATAGCACGAGTACGAGGCGTGATTGCCGCCTCGATGTTATCGGGGTTGAGCAGATAGGTGTCGGCACAAGGTTCCACGGGAATGGGGGTGAGTCCGGCATCGCTCACAGCCAGGATGGAGGCGATATAAGTGTTGGCGGGTACGATGACTTCGTCGCCCTGTTGTAACTTACCCATCTCGATCCAGGCACGCAGCACCAGTCGAAGAGCATCGAGGCCATTGGCACAAGCTACTGCTCCACTCGTGGAGGCGGTGCCGCAATAGTGCGCCCATTCGGATTCGAAGGCTTCTACCTCACGGCCAAAGAGATACCACCCCGAATCGACGACACGATGCATGGCTTCGAGAATCTCCCTTTCGTAAGGGGCATTCACTTTCTTGAGTGGTAAGTATTCGAGCATGAGGAAAACTATTGAGAATGGATATTGTTCGATGAGGGAGTTAAAAGGAGTTATCGGAAGTTAGAGGGAGTTAGCGGACGAATGTTGAAGTTGCCAGAAGCCTTTTCGTCCGCCTGTAGTAACGTCCGTTAACTACCAAGCGAAGCGATAACTCCCTTTAACTCCTGCTAACTTCTATTAAGTAGCTCCTATAGACCACTCCTCGACCACCGAAACTCTCTTTGAAGTGGATGAGGCTTTGGTTCAGCGTGCGTCCGTGGTCCTCGTTGGAGGTGCCGAAATCGAAGTAGCGGAGTCCCTCCTGGAGTCGATAGACCTGCAACAGAGAGGTGTAGAGAAAGTCGAGCGCACCGACTTTCTTGCCTTCGGGCGAGGCACTGCTGTATTGGGTATGCACCACCCGTTCGGTCTCGAACAGGACTGTTCCGCCAAGGGCTTTGCCCTCTTCGTCACGGACGATGCAACAGAGAATCTGGTCGGGAAAGGCGCGTTGCAGTTGTTCCATCTCGGCCAACGAGTGAACCGGTTGGGCATCGTAGCGTTGCTGGAGGTTGTCGGTCAGGATAGGCCAGAACTCCGACAGGGGAGCTTCCCAATCGACCGAGAATCCCTTCTGCTGTAAGTGCGAATAGGTGTTGCGGCGGCAATATTCGGGTTTGAGATATTGGGCATCGGTGAGCAGATCGACGGTCGAAGAGAGGTTGCAAACCTCGACCTGAGCGCCCAATCGCCACAGGAAATACTCCTCCTCTTCGGAAGGTAGGGTGTGGTAGATGGCAGGGATGGGTTTGTAGTGAATCTCGGTAAATCCTTGTTGACGGGCATAGTCCACGAGGGCGGAAAAGAGTTGTCCGACCTCTTCGGAAGTGGCTTTTCGGCTTAGGAGGAAGCCGCCATAGGTCAATCCTTGGTGCGACCAGAGTGACGTGCCGACTGCGTTGGCTGGCAAGAGGGCCACCAGCACCTTCTTCTCGTTGTAGAAGAGCAACGAATGGTCGGCGAATCGGTCCTGATGATAGTCCATATAGGCGCGTTCGAAGAGGAAAGTCGCGTTGCGCGCTTCCCTGACAAAAGCGTCCCAAAGGGCGGCATCACTTGCAGTATAACGTCTTGTATTGATCATAGTCGCGGATGTAGTCGTTCTCGTCGAAAGGATGGCTGGCCAAGACCAAACAGAGTGCACCCGAGGTGAAAGAGTGCTCGTGAGCCCAGATGCCTGGGGGAACCAACAGACCGAAGAAAGGGCGGTCCAGACAGTATTCCTTTGTGTCAACGCCGTCATCGACAGTCACTTTGAGAGCACCCGAGGCAGCGATGATGAACTGCCAACACTCCTTGTGGGCATGGGCGCCACGGTCTTTGCCGGCCGGCACATCATAGATGTAGAAGAGGCGCTTGACGTCGAAAGGCACCTGCACACTATTATATATATAGGTGAGTGTGCCGCGTGGATCCTCTTCCTTGGGAAGGTCGATTATCTTGCAGTCGTTGATGGACATGGTGTTGCTTGACAAAAATATTAAATAATAAATATTAAATATTAAATATTATCGGAGTTATCGGAATACTCTGAGTACTCTGAAAGCTCTGAGTAATCGGAATATTCCGAATAATCTGAGTATTCCGAGTAAACCGAAAAGTGCAAGCAGCTATAACATACTACTTTACACATTACCCTTTACTCTTTACCCTTTACCCATTACTCTCTCCAAACGAGCTCTGCTCGTTACCTCAGCCAGGCCTCGGGGTTTTCGGCATCGTTCTTGCTGAATATCCAGAACATCAGTTCGGAGCAATGGCCGTCGATGTCTTCCTTGATCTTGCCAATGCTTTGGCGCATCTTGACCTGTTGACCTTCGCTGACGTGGCAGGCAGAGAGGTTGCTATAGACACTCATATACTCGCCGTGGCGGATGATGATGGTCCAGTCTTCGGACGACTTGACGACGCGTTGCACGGTACCTTCGAAGATGGCGCAGGCATGAGCTCCGACGCTGGTGGATAGGGTGATGCTGTAGTTGCCATCCTTGGTGTAGTGCGACAGGATAGAGAAGTCAGAATCGACAGGGAACGGCATCTTGCCTTTGTTCTGACGGAAGGAACCCGTGAGCTGTATCGACTCGGGCGAAGAGTAGTCGAACGTCTTGCCTTTGCCCTTGCTGCCCGACTTGCCACTCGTCTGCTTGTTGCGTTCTTCCTCAATCATCTTGGCGATGAGGCGTTGAATCTCGCGTTGCTTCTTCTGGTCGCGTGCCAAGGCAGCTTTCAGTTCGCGTTGCTTCGATTTGAGACGTTTGAGCGCCTGCTCCTGCTTCGCCTGTTTCTGGGCGAGGATGTTCTTCTCCTTCTGGAGTTTGTTCATCACCTCTTCACGCTTCTGGCGGGTCAAGGCAAGTTTTTCTTGAACCGACTCCGTAGCCATTCTTTGCTTGGCCAACTGGTGAGCCTCCTTCTCGCGCCATTGACTATATTGGCGGAGGTAACGTATGCGTCGCATACTTTCGGCTAAGTCCTTGGCAGAGAGTACAAACAACCACTCGTCGTAGCCGCTTCGCCATTTATATATATGTTGGACGGCGGCAGCATATTTCTCTTGCTTGCCTTGATACTCCAATTTGAGACGGCCGATGACATGGCGCAAGGAATCTTCTTCCTGACGGATGCTCTCAATCTCGTCTTGCATGGAACGCAACAACGCCTGACGCTTGGCAATTTCGTCTTCGCGCAACTTGATGTCGCGACTTTGGCTGAGCACCGACTTGTCGTTGTCCGATATCATGCGTTCGGTCGCTTCAATCTGGCGAACCAACTCTTTCTGTTGCTGTTCGTACTCCTTACGGCTCAGTTTGCGCGTTGGAGCAGCCGTTTCGGCAGAAGAGGTCGAAGTTGTCTTTCGGTTCGTCTTGGTAGCGGGTTTCTTGTTCGACGTGCCTTTGCTGGCAGGTTTAGCCGCTGCAGGTTTCTTCGCTGTCGGCTTCTTGGCTGCTGGTTTGGCAGCAGGTTTTGCCGCCGGTTTCCTGTTGGTGGCAGGCTTCGTGGTCGATTTTGGTTTCTGCGTCGCGCCTTTGTTGGTAGTCGTCTTGCTTGGCGTCTTGGCGGTGGACTTTCCCGTCGTCTTGGTGGTCTTGTTTTGAGCCGACAAGGTTGCCGACGGTTCCATACAGGGAGCCGCCAGAAGCAAAGCGAACAAAAGGAATCGGAGCAGTCTCATCACTTATTCATGTTTTTGATGGAATCGATCAGTTCCAGAAAGGTGACTTCTCGATACTTTTCGGAGGGTTGGAACGAGTTCCAGTTCTTTGGGTTCGTCGAAGGAGAACTGAGCGAGAAGTCGAACGATAGATGTCGGTCGCCCGAGACGGAGAGTGTCTGCCGTGTCGGTACCGAACCGCTGCTGACGGTGGTCGGGTCGGCATATTCCCAGACAAAGGTCGATTGCTTGGCAGGAACCTTTACCTGCGTGGCTACCAACGAGTTGGCGGCGTCCATGACATACGACAGCTGGTACTTCTCCGCGATATAGTCAGCTTGCAGTTCCTCGTTCGGCATGGGGTACCACACGAACTGGTTGAAGTCGCCCTTGGTGGCCAATCCCTTGCCCGGCAGGTAGATACGTCCCAGCAGGAGGGCTTCGAGGGTCTCCAATTTGGCCTCTTCCTGTAGTCCGAGGCGGGCAGCCGCTTCGCTGAACGCCACTTTGGCATAGACCTTGTTCACTTTGTTGACGATATAGACCGTCTCCGGATTGGCCTCAACGCGGGCTACTTCGATGCCCATCACGGTGATGGTGAAGCAGATACGCTTGCTGTGTTCGATGTTGAGACGACCGCTCAGGCTCTTGCCGCCCAAGTCGTACTTCACCTTCGATTGCAGGAAATCGTAGTCGAAGTTACGGGCGGTGACGGCCTCGAAGCGGTTCTTGGCAGCCGTTATCTCCTCCTTGGCCAGATTGGAGGTGGCATTCTTGGCCGAGCGACAGCTGGCTAAGGTCAACGCTGTCAAGAGGATACCGAGGTATAGGGTGAATTTCTTCATTGTTGTTCGTTCAATGCTTTAAGGATGGCTTCATAATGGGCTTTCAACTCTCCGCTGGGTTCGCCTTCAGACTTTTCGATGGCTTTTTCCTGATAGAACTTCGCCAACGAATACTTGCCTTGCAGGTAGTAGATCCAAGCGTAGGTGTCCAGATAGGTAGGTTCGTCGGGGAACTTCATGACCACCTTGGCGGCCATGCTTTCGGCCTTGTTGAGGTCGCCGTTGTCGAGGCAGAGGAAGTAGGCGTAGTTGTTGAGTACCATGTAGTTGAGTTGGTTGTACTTCAATGCCTGGTCGTAGCACTCGTAGCACTTCTCCTTCTGACCCATCTCGTGGTGTAGGTCGCCCATGAAACCATAGATGCGCGAGATGGTGTTGATCTCCTTGGCATCAATCACGTCCAAAGCCTCTTGATAGACCAGCAAGGCGCTGTCGTTCATCTGTTTGCGTTGATAGACGAAGGCTTTGGTCAGATAGATCTCGGTCAGGTTGGGGTGAACGGCTTGCGCTTTTTCGGCCAACTCCATCACCAACGGGTAGTTGTCGGTCTGGGCAGCGCACGAGAGGAGCTTGCCCCAATATTTCTCTTCCGAGGGTTTGAGGTCCACGGCAAACTGCATCTGCACCACGGCGGCGCTATCTTGACCGATGGCCGATAGGTAGTCGCTGTGCAGGTCATAGACCTCGGCAGCGGTGGGGTGCATGGTTGAGACGGTCTCGAACAACGCATCCACGCCCGGCAGGGCAATGGCAGTAGTGTCTTGCGCCTTCTCTTTCTCCTGTGCCACCTTGCGGAGCGAAGTCTTGAGGTATTCGGTCAGGATGTCGATCTTGGTGGTGATGTCGAGGTTGGCGTTCAATAAAGCGTTGTGTACCAACGAGTCGGCAGCAGCCTGATTGCCCGTGATGCTGTAGTAGTTGGATTGGGCAATCCAGAGATAAGCATTGTCGGGGTCGATGTTGGCTGCCTCGTCGTAGGTCTGCTTGGCCTGTTGGATGAGGCCCGACTTCATCTGGAGTTCGCCCAACTGGAGGCGATAGGTGATTTCGTACGGATAACGTTTGATCAGTTTGTGGTACTCGTCAAACGCTTCGTCGGAGCGCTTCAGCTCTTGCAGGATATAGAACTTCTGCATCGTCATGTGCGGGTTGACACCATCCAGTTCCTCGATGCGGTTCAGGATGTCCAATCCCTTGCTGAGGTTGTCGGTGCGCAGGTAGAGTTCGGCCAACGTGTAGTGCGGGTCGCTCTTCGTTGGGTTGAGTCGCACCAACCGTTCATAGCAGACAATGGCAGAATCCATCCGACCTTGCCCTAAGTAGATGTCGCCCAACGCCTTGGTGTACCAGTAGTTGGTGGTGTCAATCTCGGCGGCTCGGCGGGCATCGGTCAATGCCTGTGGATTGCGGAAAGTGCGGTAGAGCTTGCTGCGCAGGTAGAGTGCCGGCGCCGAGAGGCTGTCCACTTGCAACGCCTCGTTCACCAGGGCCAACGACTCGCTCGGTTTGCCTTGCAGGTTGCGCGACAGGGCCTCGAAGTAGAGGGAGTCGAAGTGAATCGTCTCCTTGTCCTGCATCCGGGTGTTGCGGTAACGGGGGTCGTACCCGTTGGCCAATAGGGCAGAAGGATTTTGCCCGTTCTGCTTCGACTTCCGACGCGCCTGAGCCACCAAGGGAAGGAGCGCCAAGCAAAGTATGAGTATTTTCTTGATCATGTATTATACGATTTGGATGTTGAAACCCTCGGCCAGCAGGGGAGCCACCAATTGGGTCATCTCCTCTTTGCTCACTTTGGTCAACAGGGGTTCCGGTGTAGGTCGGTCCAGGGAATAGACCATGATCTGGTGAGGTCGCACTTCGCGCATCAGGTCACACCAGGCAGCGACCTCTTGGGGAGTGGTGTTATCGACCCGTTGGCCATTGTGCTCGCCACGCACGAACATGGTCTGCACGATGAGTTGGCCTTGGAACGTCTTCATCCACTCTATCACTTGCCGCACCGAGTAGTGGCTGTCGGCGGGTTGGTCAATGAGGTGCACGGTCTCGTCGAAGGCACCATCTATCTTGAGGATGTTGTTGTCCACACGGAGCAAGGCGCTTCGTACCGCCTCTTTGCCAATCTGTGTGGCGTTGCTGAGCACGCTCACCTTAACCTCGGGGTAATATTGGTCACGCAGTTGCAACGTGCGTTCGATGACGCGGGGAAAGTCGGGGTGCAAGGTGGGTTCGCCGTTGCCGGCAAAGGTAATCACGTCCAATGCCTCTCCGGCGGCATGCATCGTCTGGAGTTTCGTTTCCAGTTCGTGCATCACCTCGTCGGCATCGGGGAGATGTCCACCTCGGTGGTCGGCATTCCAACCGCACTCGCAGTAGAGGCAGTCGAACGAACAGACCTTGCCGTCCCTGGGCAACAGGTTGACGCCCAACGAGATGCCCAACCTGCGGCTGTGTATAGGACCAACGATGTTTGTGCTGAATATATCTGGGTTTGCCATGAATGTCTTTATTTTCTATTGGCGCGGTGTGACCTGTTTGGCACAACACTCTTGCCAATAATCGCCGCAAAGTTAGTAAATATCGGAGATATATCCAAAAATATTTCCTATTTTTTAATAATGTGCTCGCCGAAAGTCGATTTCTTTATTCTTTGCTCCAACGGATTTTTCTTTTTTGCACCTCCAGATGGAGATAAGCCTTCCATTCGAGTGGCGATATGCCCCCTCCCTCGTCGTGACGTACCTTCGGGCAGGGTTCGGAATGCCTTCGGTCATCCTTTCGGGTTCCGATGATGCCGGTTCCTTCGTGAGTAGATGGCTTGCCCAATGGGCCAAAGGAGTTGGTTCTTTCCGACTTGCGACAGAAGTCGAATGGGCTAAAAGGGAGCCTAACGGTCGGTTTTAGAGAATTTATTGATTAAAAAGCGTATAATTTGAACCGAAAATGATTGATTGTCAAAAAAAATAACGTACCTTTGCACCAAATAAAAAGATTTAGCGTATGAGTTTCTCACAAATGGCTCAGTTAGAGTTGATGAATGCAGCCGCGAATGTCAATTCGCAAGCCGACCTTGATGCTTTGCGATTGACTCTGTCCCGTTTCTTTGCCGAGCGTGCCCAAAAGGCGATTGACAAGATGTGGGACGATGGGACTTTGGACCAAAAGAAATTAGATGAATTGCGAGGACAGCATCTCCGCACTCCCTATAAATCTCTTTGAATCCATGCGTCTTGTCGTTCTTGATACGAATGCACTCATCCAATCGTTGCCTTCAAGGAGTCCGTACCATCAGATTTGGACAGATTTCATGGAGGGCAAGTATTGTCTTTGTGTCAGTAATGAAATACTTTCGGAATACGAAGAGATTCTCGCCATACACACATCGCCTGAGGTGGCTCATAACGTGATTGAGGCTATTGCTCGACATCCGCAAACTCTATACCGTGAGTCTTATTATCATTTCCATTTGCTTCGTGATATTGATCAAGATGATGATAAGTTTGTGGATTGTGCCATTACTGCTGGTGCTGATTATATAGTTACAGAAGACAATCATTTCAATATCCTTAAACAAATACCATTTCCTACATTGAATATCTTGACGTTGGATGAGTTTAAAGAAAAGCTGAAGCTGTGACCATTTCATAAAGTTGAAGGCTCGACGTAATCCTCGTACAATCAACACTATACGGCTAAAAGTGCCCATGGCTCGATAAATGTCGAGATGTGGACACTTTTGTGATGCTGTGGTTGTCCCTATCGCATCCTTTGGGAGTTTCGGTATTTTTGCCCATCGTACAATAACCACAGCCTTTTTCTCCTTAAACGGACATAATACCCTGATAATAGGATGATAGTACCCTCGCAGAGGGGTGGAGGGGAGGGGGCAAGATACAGGAAGGGGTGTCGCTCGCCGGTCGGTATTGGTGTGTTGGGTTGGCAAAAGTCGGTCAAAACGAGGCGTCGTGCAAGATTTATCGTCCGATTGAGGGGCTATTCTACAGATTATTATTACTTTTGCAGTTACGCGAAAAGAGACAGGTCTCTTTTGAAGGGAGTATTTTTCAAGGAGTTAATAGGAGTTAACCGGAGTTAACGGACGAATGTTAATGATGTCGAAGGAAAGACGTTAGCATGGCTGTCATTCGTTTTTTTGTATTGTCCGATAACTCCCTGAGTGTAACGATAACTCCCGTTAACTACAATTAACTCCTACAAAGTGAGCAAGTTATTACTTGCGAACCTCATAACCTTAAAACCTCAATTGATGAAAGAATTTATATTAAGTCAAAGTAAAAGTGAAAATGCCGTTCTGGTGGGTTTGATTACCAAGACGCAGAACGAGCAGAAGACCAAGGAATACCTCGACGAACTGGCTTTCCTGGCCGACACCGCCGGTGCCGTGACGGTGAAGCGCTTCGTGCAACGTCTGGAAGCGCCCAACAACGCGACCTACGTTGGCCCAGGTAAGTTGGAGGAAATCAAGGAGTTCTGCAAGCAGCGCGACGACGAATACGAGGAGTACCTCAAGAACTACAAGGAGGAGTTGGCCAACGCCCGCAACAAGAAGGAGGCGCAGGACATCCCCTTGCCGCCCGACCCCCGCATCGGTATGGTCATCTTCGACGATGACCTGGGTCCCAAGCAGTTGCAGATATTGGAGAAGGAACTGGGGTGCAAGATATTGGACCGCACTTCGTTGATCCTCGACATCTTCGCCTCACGCGCTCAGACCGACACCGCCAAGACGCAGGTCGAACTGGCGCAGTATCAGTACCTCTTGCCCCGACTGACGGGCTTGTGGACTCACCTCGAGCGTCAGAAGGGTGGTATCGGTATGCGTGGTCCTGGTGAGACGCAGATCGAGACCGACCGCCGTATCGTCCTGGACCGTATCTCACTGTGCAAGAAGTGGTTGGAGCAGATTGACCGACAGAAAGCCACGCAGCGCAAGAACCGTGGCAAACTGGTGCGCGTTGCCCTCGTGGGTTATACCAACGTGGGCAAATCGACCCTCTTGAACCTCCTCGCCAAGAGCGACGTCTTTGCCGAGAACAAACTTTTTGCCACCCTCGACACCACCGTACGCAAGGTTATCATCGACAACCTGCCTTTCCTGATGTCGGACACCGTCGGCTTCATCCGTAAGTTGCCTACTCACCTGGTCGAGTCGTTCAAGAGCACCCTCGACGAGGTGCGCGAAGCCGACCTCCTGGTGCATGTGGTCGATATCTCGCACCCCACTTTCGAGGACCAGATACGCGTCGTGGAGGAGACACTCAACGACATCTGTCGCGACATGACGGTGCGTGACGAACGTCGCGACGATCGCAACGGCTACAACCGCAAGGACAAACGCCAATGGGAGCGTAACCTCATGGATCAGGGGCACAACAAACCGATGTTGTTGGTTTTCAATAAGGTGGATAACTATACCTTCACGCCTAAGGAGGCCGACGACCTCACTCCCGCCACGCGCGAGAATATCTCGCTCGACGAGATGAAGCAGACCTGGATGGCCCGCATGAGCAACAACTGCCTCTTCATCTCTGCCAAGACGGGGCAGGGCATCGAGGAACTCAAGACTCGCCTCTACGAGATGGTCAAGGAGATTCACACCCAGCGCTTCCCGTACAACGACTTCCTGTTCCAGAAGTACGAGGAGCTCAATGACGAGGATCAAGAATGAGAGGGTTTTTAATCTCAAGAATTAGAGAATAAAAAGAACTCAGGAGTTGACGATTTATAAAACTCAAGAATTAGAGAATTAGAGAAGAGAAAGTTGGAAGTTGAAAATTGAAAGAAGGAAAATGAAAGTTGAAAAGTGAGAATTGAAAAGAATGAAAAGAAGGCGGAGGGTAGCGACTTTTTCTATCGTCTTTATCTCCTTTAACTTCTTTATCTTCCTTAACTTCTAAAACTTCTTCCCATCCAATAGAAAAACGGAAAGATTGGCAATCGCCAGTCTTTCCGTTTTTATGTAGGTTTACATCAATCGCTCTTCCAGTTTCTTGCGCAGGTAGCGCATACGGTCTTTCTTGTCGATGAGGGTGAAACTCAACTCCAACCAATAGACGCGAGGGTCGAGGGTGTAAACCGGTTCGCGGTAGTTGGGGTCGATGGCGGAGTAACGATACCCATAGACGTTCTTGCGGCCATAGACATTCTGGCAAGAGAGAAACAGCTCCAGATGGTCGGTCGGGATGAAGTTCAGCGAGAGGTCCAACTGATGGCGGCAAGGGGAGTGGTGCGACTCGTTGGCACGGCCGAAGCGGTAGAAGGTGGCACCATCGTCAATGAACCAACTGGCAGCGACCAACGACTTGATCCAAGGTACATAGGCGCTGGTGGAGAACGTCAATCGGTTGTGCGACAGGTACTGAGGCATGACAGATTGGTCCATGTAGCCCATCCGCAGTTTGGCATCGACGTAGGCATAACTCACTTTGTAGTCGAGCATCTGGAAGGCGGTGCCGTGGACGTAGATGTTGGCACCCATGACGTCACCGTCTCCTTGGTTCCGGATCTGGTTGTAGTACCATCGGCCGTCGGGGGTGTAGGTCTCCAACCGCTTGTATCGTTTGTAGTAACCTTCGGCTTGCAGCAGGAAACCCTCGTTCTTCCATTGGTAGGACAGCGCATTGTTGAACGACTGCCTGAATATCAAGTCCTTATCCAACCGCAACAACTCCTCTTGCGGCATCATGTGATAGAGTCCCGACGAGAGCGACAGCGAACTATGTTCGCCCGTGTGGTAACAGAGGTGCAGACGGGGCACGATGTTGCCCTTGCGGAGCAAGGTCGAATATTCGTAACGCAAACCGATATTCAAATCGACACGCGGGATGCCGTTGATCGACACCTCATCGTAGGCAGCGAGCAGGTTGTTGGTGAAGCGGTAGGTGGTGTCGCCCCACAGGTGGTATTGCTCGTCGTGATCCGTCAGGACATTCTCGACACCCAACAGATTGTTCACGGCCGAGCCGCGTCGGGTCAGTTCCACCTTGGCGTGCGAGTTGATTTTGTGGTAGTCCGTCGAGTCGCCATTCACGTAGCAACTGATGCTTTTCTGCTTGATATAGGCGAAGTTAGCGCCGGCGTAGAGGTTCCAGTCGTCCGACAGGTCGATGTCGGCAGCCACGTTGGCCAAGGCATCATCTTCCGTCTTGTCATATTGCCAGGTGTAACCGCTGTAGGGCACCGAAAAAGCGCCCGTCGAGTGGTGGTAGTGCAGGATGGTCTTGACCTGCCCCTTGCGCCCGATGCGGTTCATCATCGACATCTCCGACTTCACCTGTTGGTAGTCTCGTTGCCACTTGGCATTGCTGTGAATCAGGTCATAGTAGGGGCGCATGTTGTAGTATTCCAACTCGCCCGTCAGGACGGTCCGTTCGGTGCCCATCTGTCCTTGCACACCCACATTAGACTGTGATACATAGGCCGATAGGGAGCGGATAGGGTCGGTCGATGCGGTGTTCATTTGGACAATGCCCGACAACGCGTTGCCATACGAGGCACCCCAACCGCCCGATTGCAGGATGGTGCCCTCAAAGAGTTGCCATCCACATTTGAAGCGGTTGCCGACGTTGATGCTCTCCACGTAGGGATTGAACAGAATCAGTCCGTCGATGTAATAGACATTCTCGTCGGGACCGCCACCCTGTATCATCAACCGTCCGTCGTTGGCATGACTCTGCACGCCTGGCGAATTGACCAGACCTGCCAACACGTCGCCGAAGGCGTTGGCGCTGGCCATCAGTTCGTCGGTGGGGTGGACGATGCTCTGTTCGGTGTAGTTGCTGAATCGGCCATAACGGTGCGACGTGACTGTCACCTTGTCCAATTCGGTGACCACTTCTACCATACGCACGGGGACGGTGTCTTCGTCCTGATATATCTTCAACGTCTTGGGCAGGAACAGTTCGTGGCGAAAGGCAACGGTGACCTGGTCCGAGTCGTTGGGAATCACGATGTTGAACATGCCCGACAGGTCGGTCTGCGTGCTCTCTCCGTCACCCCAGGAGACCCGCACGCCCGGTATGGTCTCGTCATTGCCATCGGTTACCACGCCCGTGACTTGCTTCTGCCCGAAGCAAACTGCCGTGAGGTTGACCAATAGAAAAAAGGAAGTCAGGGTTTTCATGTCGCGTCGTCACTCTTTAATCAATTCTACCGATTTCGAGGGATTGCTCAGAACGATGCGCATGATGCGTTTCTGCGGTATCCGGAACTTCACTTGGTCGAACGTGGGTTTGCTTAGATGCGCTTTGCCATCTTGGTCGAGTCTTATTTTCCAAGGGCGTTTGACGTTCTGCGAGAATCCCGACTGCTCCTCCATGGGGCTAATGTTGATGTTGTTGTTGATGTCCTCTTTGACCAAGGCCATGATGGCATATTCGCCGGCTTGTAGACTGTCGAAGGTCAGTTCCATGGTCTGGCTGGTCACGGGCACCTTCTGGTTAAAACCCTTCATGTCGTTCTTCTCGTAGTGCGCCTGGTCCACTACGCCGACAATCAAGGTGCCCTCCGTCTTGCTGATGCCATCGACGATGACGCGCAGGGAGTGGAAAGTGCTGTCCGACTCTTGTCCCAGCAGCCGATTGCCCGGGCACCACGAAACCAATAAACAAATGAAAAAAAGTAGGGTCTGTCTCATATAAAAATGAATACTTGTGTATGTGATTTGGAATGGATAGCGCAAATATATATACTTTTGGCGATATTCGGTAACTTTTTGTGCGGAAATCTTTCCTTTTACTGTGTTTTTGTCTATGGTTTGCCTCTTTTTGTGAGTCTCTATTCTCAATCGGCTGTCCCGTCCTTCTCCTTTTTCTATTATATATTGGTATAGGTTGAGCCGAAATTTTCCCTTGCTGCCGACGTGCTTATGGTGAAATGGAATTGCGGTTGGGATACCGCTTTTTTTCTGCCTTCTTGCTACCTTTAAAAGGGAGGAAAAAGGGAGAAGGTCGAGAATCGGTCAAGGGAAAGGTGACCGAGGGAGCGAGGGAACAGAAGGGAAAGTGAAAAGAAACAGAAGGGGAGGGGAAAGGAAGGATAACGAAAACATAAAACTCCTTTACACTCATTTCAACTCCGCGAGAGATTATAAAACTCCATCAATTAAACTTCATTATAACTCAATTCCGTGAGTCGCAAGAGCCCTGCAACTCAATTAGAAACTCAATTGAACTCAATTTGAAGGTGCTGGAGCGACGGTTTGGCGACCAGGGGAGAGACCGCGAGAGATTTAATCAACCACGGAATACGCGGAAGCTCACGAAAGAAACTTTGTACGATAACGAAAACATAAAACTCCTTTACACTCATTTCAACTCCGCGAGAGATTATAAAACTCCATCAATTAAACTTTATTATAACTCAATTCCGTGAGTCGCAAGAGCCATGCAACTTAATTGAAAACTCAATTAAACTCAATTTGAAGGTGCTGGAGCGGCTGTTTGGCGACTAGGGGAGAGGGGAGCGATGTCCGGAAAATTGCCCGATGAGGTGGGGGCAACGTTCGCAATGCATTGATATATATAGTATTGTACGCGCGTAAATGGAGGTTGGAAAAGCTGCGGTCAACGCGATTTTTGCTCCGATTCTCCGATTTTGGTGGTCAACCTTGCCTCGAAAATCGCGAAAATTTGAAATTTGCGCACTCGATTTTGCAAAAAAATAAGAAAAACATACTATTTCGGCCTAAAAACTGCGCAAACTATTGCACAAACCAAAAAAAGGCCGTACCTTTGCAGCGTCAAAAGAAAAAAAGACCAGTGATGGACCCAAAACTTTTGACGCCCAAAATGTGAATAAGCGGAATAATAATTGAGACTGGAAATGAGTCGATAAAGAAGGATAAGGAATTATTCCAGAACTACAATTTATTAAAAAGATTATTTTATTAAGGTATTACAACTATGAAGAAGTTTATGAATGTTTTGGCAATCGCAGCAATGGTAATGTCGGTTGCAACAGTGAAGGCTCAGACCATCGTAGAGAACGACTCTATTCATCATAATGAGGTCGCAATGGCCGAGGTTAAAAAGGCAGACACCATCAACTACAAGATCCGTCTGCGTGTTCGCGAAATGAGCAAGGTGATGCGTTTGGAGGTTGACCAGATTGAGAACCTTCAGTTCACCAACAGCGACTTGACCCGTCGTGTAGCCCGTTTGGCTAAGGCTCCTGCTGCTCAGCGTCAGGCCCTCCTCACAGTCATCGTTTCAGAGAACCTCGCTGCCGTACATGAGGTTTTGGATGCCAACCAGTATCGCCAGTATCTCTCTTTCCTGAACAACGAGTTCAACAAGGCTGGTCTCAACACCATCCTCTTCAACGAAGGCATGCTTGCTGAGAAATAATAACCCATACATATAGCATAACATAAAAAACTGCGGTTACGCCCTGTGCGTAGCCGCAGTTTTTTTCGTGAACGGTGATTTGCTCCGACCATTGAACTGAATAAAAACGCAATTATTTTGAGTTCCGATTTGCTTTTCCTCGATAAATGTTGTATATTTGCACGCAAAAAGAGGGACCTATCATGGGCGAGTCCTTTGCTACGAGGGGGACTCCTATTTCTCGTTCAAACGCACCCGTATAAACAAATAGTGAATCTAATATGCCAGCGACATTCTTTGTGTTCTTGATTTTGCAGATATTAGTGGTGGTGACTGTATTGTTGGCCGTAATCCTGCTGATTGTGTCACTTATCTGGAAGAAACCGGAAGGCACTTATCGCCGCCTTGGGTGTATGCTTTCACTGCCTTCCCTTGCTTTGGGCGTGTTCTTGTTCTCCCTCGTGATTTACGACGCACTTGTTGCGGGATTGACAAAAACTTCTCCGAATTTCTCGGATTGGGAGCAAGCAGGTATAGCCAAACACTATATTCTTCGTCCAGGAGAACTCTTTAATCGCCATTCGAAAGAACATTTAGCGTGGATTAACTCCTTGTATATTGATGGAAAAGAATCGGTGGTAGTTTCTTCTCAAAACTATTATCCTGAAAAAGACAGCGTTGTTTACTTGTACCGTTTCGAGTACAAGAACAATCAAAGTAACCGAGAACTACTGGATTCGGATACTGACGAAAACCGACTCTGGGACCGATATGCCGCTGCCCATTCCGTCAATCGGGACGACATCATGACGACCTACGAGAAACTGATGGACCTCATCTGGTGGCATCTGCCATTGAATGCTTTCCTGGCACTCCTGACTGCCATCCTTGCGGTTTATGGCGCTTGGCGGATGGGCATAAAGAAAAAGGAGAAGGACGAAAATTCATAATTAGTCAGCAAAAAGGCAGTTCCTGTTGGAAAAAAAATAATGCGGCAATAATTTGGAATTTTGCAAAAAAGGTGTTACCTTTGCGCCGTCAAGACTATATATTGATCGTTAGAGCCTAAGTTGAGGAATACTTGTTATTACCTCTCATATATTTTTATTGTGCCTTGAGCACTTATTCAGGAGAGATCGTATATAGCCTTGACTTTTATTGTTGGGCCGAAAGAGAAAATCGGAGACATTGCGAACAGAACATAAACTTACTGACAAATGAAACGACTTTATTACCTTGACATGTTGAAAGTCATGTTGACCGTGCTGGTGGTGTTCCATCATGCGGCGGAGGCCTATTCCCCTTATTCTGCCTGGGTCTATCATCCCAGTAGGGAGGAGGAGATGATGCCGCTGATATGGCATTTCCATTCGGTTAATGCCTCGTTTTTCATGGGATTGTTCTTCCTGATAGCGGGTTACTTCGTGCCGCGCAGTTACGACCGCCAGGGTGGTTGGCCTTTTGTGCAAAAGAAACTGGTGCGGTTGGGTGTGCCCGTCGTATTGGTGACGGCATTGCTCACCTATGCCACGGGGCAGTTGGCGGTGGGACACTTGTGGTTCGTGGAGAGTCTGTTGCTCTTCAGTCTGCTCTATGCCGTTGTGCGCCAGTTCGTTACGCCTGTACAGGTCAAGAGAGAGGTCTCGATAGTTGAAATGCTTGCCGTAGGATTGGTGATGGGTGTGGGCGGTCACCTCATCCGACAGGTGAGTCCGCAGGACCATTGGATATGGGTGTTGGGCTTCGTACATATCGAACCAGCTCACTATCTGCAATATGTGATGATGTTCGTCCTGGGCATTTTGGCCTATCGGGGCGATTGGCTCACGAGGATGACGAACAGGACGGGAGTAGTCGCTTTGGCGATGGGTGTGGCGTTGGCGATAGGCGATTATGTGCGCAACGATGGAGCATGGAATACGTTTGTGTATCAGTGGTTTGGCATCTACGAGTCGCTTTTGTGCATCTCGCTTAGTACGGGACTGTTGTGGTTGTTCCGCGAGTGCCTGAATCGGACCAATGCCCTTCAGAATTGGTGTGCACAACAGGCTTACGGAGCATACATCGTCCATCTGTTTGTCCTGTTGGCGGTGCAGCATGCCACCGACGGCTTGGCCTTGTCGGGCATGGTTAAACTGCTGATAATCGGCGTTGTAGCAAGTGCCCTATCGTTCGGTATTACCTACCTGTTGCGCTTGATTCCTGGCGTGAAACAGGTGTTGTGAAGTGTTCGGAAAATTCGTCGCTTGCGGACCTCTTTTTTCGACTGCAAATCCTTGCAGATGTGAAGAGAAATAAGTATATTTGCCCCCGAAATCACAAACATTTATCTAAACAGCATTCATGACAAACTCAAATAATATGGTTATCCGTCCGGCAACGCCCGATGACGCAGAACGGTTGGCGGAGATTTATGCACCCTATGTCACCGACACGGCGATTACCTTCGAGTATGTCGCTCCGACGGTGGAGGAGTTCCGAGCTCGTATCGTCAAAACCCTCCGCAAGTACCCTTATCTGGTGGCAGAGGCCGACGGACAGTTGTTGGGCTATGCCTATGCCAGTGCCTTCAAGGGTAGGGCAGCGTATGATTGGGCGGTCGAGACCTCCATCTACCTGCGTCAGGGCGAGTCGGGACGGGGTCTGGGCCGACTGTTGCACGATGCGTTGCAAGAGAAACTCCAGGAGATGGGCATCCTCAACATGTGTGCCTGTATCACGGCACCGCGAGGCGAAGACCCGTATGTGACGGAGAACAGCATCCAGTTTCACGACCATCTGGGCTACCGCATGGTGGGCCGTTTCGTGCAATGCGGATATAAGTTCGGCCGCTGGTACGACATGGTGTGGATGGAGAAACATATCGGACCACATCCCGAACAAGTGGAGCCGGTGCGGTTCGGGTTACAGGCCGGTGGTGCATCGACCCCGAAGAAGTCGCTCATCGTCTATGGCAGCCGCTATGGTACGACGAAGCGTTATGCCGAGCGGTTGTCGGCCGAGACGGGCATCCAGGCTGTTGATTATCAGGAGGTCAAGACCTTGGAGGACTACGACCGCATCCTCTATATGGGTTCCCTCTATGCCGGGCAGGTGACAGGATTGAAGAAGACCGTCGGGAAGTTGTCGCCCCAGCAGGAACTGGTGGTCGTCACGGTGGGATTGGTCGATACCGCTGACGCGGAGAACATTGCCCGTATCCGTCGAGGGTTGAAGGAACTGATACCTGCCGCCAACTATGACGAGACGCGGATTTTCCATTTGCGCGGCGCCATCGACTACAGTCGGATGAAGGTGAAGCACCGCCTGATGATGTCGGTGGTGCATGCCAAGATTGCCAAGATGCCCGAGGCAGAGCGCAATGCCGAGTGTCGCATCGTCTTTGAGACCTATGGAAAGACGGTCGATTACGTGGATTTCGGGACATTGAAACCCGTTGTGGAAGCGATTGGATAAGGATATGAATATACTGATATTGAACGGAAGTCCGAGGAAGAACGGATTGATCTCGCAGATGTTGGACATCATGCGGGAGGAGGCAGAGAATCGTGGTGATAAGGTGGAGATAGTGCGAACCAACGACCTTCAGATCAAGCCCTGCGTGGGGTGTATGGTGTGCCGAACGAAGAACCAATGTCTGTTGGCCGAAGATGATTCACAACGGGTGTTGAAGAAGATTCAGGAGGTCGATGCCGTCATTCTGGGGGCTCCCTGTTATTGGGGAAACCTGCCGGGACAGATGAAGGTGCTCTTTGACCGCATCGTGTATGGCATGATGCGCGACACGCCCCGATTCCCCGAACCACTCATGAAGGGGAAGAAGTGCATCCTGGTGAGTACCTGTACCACCCCTTGGCCTTGGAACGTATGGTTCAACCAATCGCGCGGCGTGATACGTGCCATGCGCGAGATATGCCACTATTCGGGCTTTAAGATTGAGAAGACCATCGAGAAAGGCGGCACCGCCATGCACCCCGAACTGTCGGACAAGGAGAGACAACGTTGCCGCGATGCGGTGAAGAAACTGAAATAGTTGTTTTTTCAAGTTTCGCAAGTAAGACGAATGGCTCACTTGAAGGAAGTTAAAGAAGTTTGAATCAAAGACCACAATTGTCTTCAAGTTCTTTATCTCCCCACTTGCTGAACTTGAGTTCATAATACCATTAGAAAAATGAAGAAAGTATTTGCCATCCTGTTTGTGCTTTGGGCAAGTTTGAACCAGACGGATGTCGTAGCACAGAAATTAGTGAAAACGCATGTAGAGACCGGTGACATTGAGGGCGTGGTCGAGAACGATTTGGCTGTCTATAAGGCCATTCCGTATGCCGCGCCACCGGTGGGAGACCTTCGTTGGAGAGACCCTCAACCCGCCAAACCGTGGGAGGGGGTGTACAAGACCGACAAGTTCGGACCCTGGCCACCACAACCTGAACGCCCGGGGTTGACCCAGGAGATGATGAGTGAGGATTGCCTCTATCTGGGCATCGCTACACCAGCCACCTCGGTCAATGACCGCCTGCCGGTGATGGTGTGGATACACGGTGGCGGATTCCGCACCGAGCATTACGGAGGCGACCTTTGGCAGCATCTGGCCAAGCGAGGAGTAGTAGTGGTGAGTGTGGAGTATCGTACTGGTGCACTGGGATTTATGGCACATCCTGCATTGGCCAAAGAGTCGGCCAACGGTCACACGGGCAACTATGGTCTGTTGGACCAAATCTTTGCCCTCCAGTGGGTGCAGCGTAACATCCAGAACTTCGGAGGCGACCCGTCGAAGGTGACTATCTTTGGTGAGAGTGCCGGTGCCATCAGTTGCAGCATCCTGTGTGCTTCGCCTTTGGCCAAGGGGTTGTTCCGAGGTGTGATCAGTCAGAGCGGCGGTTCGTTCGCCCCTTGGGATGACGGTTCTCGTTCTTTGCTGACCGGCGCATCGCAGAAGGGGGCAGAGCAGGACGGACTGAACTTCCAGAAGGCGATGGGTAAAAAAAACATCAAACAGATGCGTCAGATGAGTGCATCGGAGTTGACGGGCGGCAATATCCGTCAAGGGTTCTGGCCTTGTGTGGATGGCTACGTCATCACCGACGACCTCTACCGTCTGTATGAGCGTGGCGAGTACAACGACGTACCTGCCATCATCATGACCAACAGCGACGAGGGCGCTCTTTTCGCTTCGTCGAACATGACGTTGGAACAATATAAACAGATGGGGAAAGGGATGATGGGTGACTTTGCCGAAGAGCTCTTCAAGTATTATCCTGCCAACAACGACAACGAGGTGTTCAATGCCTTCGGCGACGTGTTCCGCGACTTGGGTTTTGCCTGGCCATCGTATGCCTGGGCCACTTTGCAGAACAAGAACGTCGGCAAGAAACCTGCCTATCTGGCCTACTTGGCACAACCCTCGGCACGCAGTTTCTCTTCCGACCCCAGACGCCGGGGTGTAGGCCATGCCGATGATATCCTCTACCTGAATGGAGAGTTCCTTACCCATCCAGAGAAGTATCCGCACGAGTCGGCGGTTGCCGAAATCATGCAGCAATATTGGGTCAACTTTGCCAAGACGGGGAATCCGAATGGTAAGGGGCTGCCCTATTGGCCAGCCTTTGAGGAAGAGAAACCTACGACGATGCAGTTCAGCTATGGTGCATCGCTGGTTACGTTGCCCAATGCTGAACAGATTCACTTTGTCGATAGAATGTATAAGGCTATCCGCGAGATGACGGAGGCGAAAAGAAAGAAGTGAGAGATAAGGTTGTAAGGGTGCTTCGCCGGCGTGGTTATAAGGTTGCTTCGCCGGTGAATCATCCTTACAACTCAATCTGGTCAGGAAAACACATTGATTGATATCGAAGATTATCTAAGAAAAACATGAAGAAACGATATATTTTATTATTTGGGATATTGTCGCTTATATTGACGCTATTGATTATATTTTATATTTTCGTAATAGCTGAACCATATAAAAATACCGAAATAGCCGTTGAGATTGTTATATTATTGATTAATGTCCCTTTAATACTTGGGAGTACATTGTTTAGGATACTTGCTACTGCAATAAAAAAGGATCACATTTCGATTCCAATTGTTATTATGGCAGGTTGGTTGTACTATGTATGGCAATTATATGATTTGAATTTTAGTCCTTATGAACTTAAATTAACATTCTATACTATTATTCCAATAGTTCTGCTCGATGTTATTCAAATATTCATGGTATTGTACAAAAAGTGGAAAAATTGATTCCGCATATTCTAATGAAAAATACAATTCTTTTTATTTGAGTATTTGCCAGTCTATTATACTGTTCGTATATCATTGTTCATGTTTCTGATACGGTGCAAAGTGTGTCTGTGGAGAGTGATGATTTTTTGGATATGAGTTTTGACAACGTTTATCGGGCCCTCCTTATTCGTTGGAGAAATAATGACCATGTTTAACGGTGCTGCCCTTACAGGGCGTTTGTTCGTAATGCTCTGTAACCCAGGGTGTTGCCCTGGGCTGGTCGGTATTGCGCTTTCAGCGCGTTTCTCGTCCTCAAAACGGTGACGGGGGAAAAGGCCATAGTGGAGTAGCCGGCCATACAATCGTGAGAATCACGAAGAAAGAAAGTGCTGTTTGAGGCGGAGCCGAGTTTCACTTTCTTTCGAGCGAGGCCACGATTGGATAGGCTACGGAACTCGAGGCCTTGACTTTTCTCCCCCTGTTCTTTGGGTCAAGCCAAAGAGCAGGGCGCCCTCCGCGCAGGAGAATGAAAGAATGGGGGTTATTGTGCGATAAAGAAGCAATAAAACAACTTAGTTGATTGATTTTCAGTATGCTATAGCAATTACTGTAGCAGTGAATAAAATAGACCGCAGAAATGCGGTTTTTTTGTGCTTTTGGGGACAAAAAAACTGTGATTTGGGTGGTTTCTCTGAGTTCTCAGTCTTCTCTGTGCTCTCTGTGATGGCGAAAGCCATTGATAATCATAGTGCCATAGCGAAGTATAGCAGAAAGTATAGCAGTCGGAAATTTGGAGATTGTTTTGATTGGGGCTATCTTTGCGTTGTCCTTGAGGCAGAAAGAGCCCTCGAAGACAAATGATCTTTGAAATATTTGCTTATGAGGCCTTTGGACGGAGAGATTGCCTTAAATAGTATTGTCCCAGTCGAACAGGGCATCGCCCCAAGGGTAACTGCCGGGTTTGAAAGTAAAATGCATGTTGCCCATCGCTTCCGAGCGCATACGAACTACGCCGGGCGAGACTCTTTCGGTAATCTCAAATTGTGTCCAACCAAACCGTTGCATGATGGCAAACGCTGTGGCGCCACCCTCTACGATGAGTTCGGTTGGGCACATCCGTTCTACCAAGGCAAAGACTACATCCGCCATCTCGGTGCGACGACGTAAGGCCGCTTCGACCGAGTCGCCGCTGGCGTATGGAATGTTGAGAATGAGACCGTTACGTGCTGGTTGGATAGCGGCGCGCGAGAAATGGCGCACCTGGATATTGGCCAACCAATAGGCGGCACCCTGTGTGCCCTCATAGACATCGAGCGGCATGGAGTGCAACGGCAATTCGCGACGGCGCACGAAGGGTCGGGAAGAGAGGTCGGTGCTCTGCTTGGAACCGCAGACGATGAGGGTCGAACCCTCACGCGATAGACCACCAAAATCGTGTTCGGGCAACGGCGCATATCCTTGATACTCAAGCAATGCCGCGAAGAGGTCGGCAGCACCGGCAAGGAGCGTCAGGTTGGGCCCTTGCATAGCTTGCATCACTATCTGGCGAACATCCTCGGGGGTGACGGCATCGGGTACACGGATGCGGCTCTGCGGAGTAATCTGGAGACGCAGACAGATGCTGGCGGTCACGGCAGGGAAGTCGGCGATAAGGGCATATTGCGTTTGGTCGAGGGGTTCGCCATCCACATAGTAACAGCCGCCACGGATGATTTGACCACGGCTGGGGTTGGCGGGCATGTAGAAAGCTTGTTGATAGGCCGTACTGTCGAGGACGGCTTGCAGTTCACCGACCACGTGACCGCGCACCCAGACATCGACTTTCTTGAAGAGAATAATCCGCTCGTTGGCGGTATGTAGGATGGGGCGCAGTTGTTGGCACAGAGACTGAGTCTCGGCGAGGGCTTTCTCCTCGGGCATGGAGCGTGTGTCGGTGGCGAGGACGAGGAGTTGGCAAGATGGTAACGAGTTGGGTATCTGGGTGAGCAGCACGGTGCTGAGACCATAGTCATGGCCCAGACCTGCAATCTCTGCTGCACCGGTAATATCGTCAGCTATTACAATAATCATGCTTTTCGTCAAATGGTATTTGGGTAACTAGCAACTAGTTATCCGTTATTCTTTTTGTTTTCGTCCCAAGAGTCGGGACAGGAAACGGTGTGGACTTTTGGAGACCTCCATCAGATGATCGAAACGTCGTAACTGGTAGTAGAGCAACGTACCTGCCAAGAAAGACGAGATGAAGTCCGAGATGGGCATGGCCCACCAGACGCCGTCCACGCCGCTGCCGCCATGTTCGACAAAGTAGCCTGGGAGGAAAAGCAACATCGGGACGAGGAAAATCATCTGCCGGGTGGTCGAGACGAAGATACTCTTCTTGGCTTTTCGGATGGCCTGGAAGAAGGTGTTGGTCACCATCTGTCCGCCCACTAACGGGAACATACAGAGCATGATACGTATGGTGGGGACGGATAGATCGATCATGTGAGGGTCGTTGGTGAAGAACCCTGCCAAAGTACGTGCATTGAGCGCAATGATGACAAAACCCAACGTCATCACGAAGGTGGCAGCCAAGTAGGCAAACTTCAAGGTGGCGGTCACACGATGGAAGAGTCTGGCGCCCATGTTGAAACCCACGATAGGTTGCATTCCTTGTCCGAAGCCCATCACCGCCATGACCAAGAACATAGCGATGCGGTTGGCAATGCCATAGACTCCGACAAAGATGTCGCCCTCCTCTCCACCATATTGCATCAAGGAACGGTTGATGAGAATCACTACCAGACATCCGCACAGATGCATAGCGAAGGGACTCATTCCGATGGAAAGAATCTCCTTGATGATGTACCAATGCATGCGGAGGCTCTCCCACTTGAAATAGACAAAGAGGTTCTTGCGGATGAAGAAGAAATAGGCCTCATATAACCAAGCCAATACCTGTCCCAGAACCGTTGCTAAGGCGGCGCCGCGCATGCCCCAACCCAATCCGAAGATGAAGATAGCATCGAGTATGATGTTGGCTATCACGGCAATAAGTTGACCGGTCATGGCCAGACGGGGATTGCCCGTGGCGCGCATCTGGTCGTTCATGCCCAAGAAGGTGTGGGTGATGATGTTGCCCAACAAGATAATCTGCATGTAGTCGCGGGCATAGGGCAAGGTGTTGTCGCTGGCGCCGAAGAGGCGGAGTATATCGTCGATGAAAAGCAACCCAAAGAAGGTCAATGTCAGACCGATAACCAAGTCCAATGCCAGTACATTGCCAAAGATACGGAGTGCCATCGGACGGTTGTTTTCGCCCATGCGGACCGAAGTCTGAGCTCCTCCGCCCACGCCTGCCATGGCACCAAAGGCAGCGCTGATGTTCATGAGCGGGAAAGTGATAGCCAATCCCGCAATGGCCAGCGAGTTAACGCCTTGGCCAATGAAGATACTGTCGCAAAGGTTATAGATGCTACTTGCCGTCATCGCAATGATGCTGGGGGTAGCAAATTGGATAAGCAGTCGGCCCACAGGTTTTGTGGCCAACTGCTTACTTTTTTCGTCGGTATATTGAGCCGCAGCTCGTGCGTTCAATTCGTTCTGAGTCATCTAATTATAATATTCTACCTGTCAAGCGGAAAGTAATCTGCGGATAGACCGTAATCTTGCTGATGATGTCACCCACTCCTTCTATGCTTTCGGCATTTGGGTCATATTTATCGGCCGGCAACTCGTTCGGACTGACCACTTTCGGCGTACCGTGGAACCAAGCGCCCATCTCGAACTGGAATCCGATGCGCTTGTTTGGAACCGAGCGGCCGAAACCGATGCCGGCGTAGGGACGTACCTTGCTGATCTGGATGGCAGCATCCAACGAGCAGTCTTCCCGCACACGATAAGTCTTGTTGTCGATGTTGAAGTGCAGGACATCCCCGATGTCTTTGATGCCTTGGATATCATTCTTCTGGGCGATAGGGTCGTTCTGGATGGCATCGTTCAGCCGGAGAGCGGACATGTAGGCATTCTTGGAAACCGCATCGGGTTCACCGTGGATGCTGATGAAGTCCCCTTTTCCTATCATTACGCCGGCAACGAAGTGGAACGTGCTTCTTTCCGATGGATAGTATTCCAACATCGTCTTGAAGGCCGGTAAGTTAATTTCGGCATCGGCCGTAACAGTCATCTCGCCCGAGGGGTCCAAATACTCGACATGGTCGTAATAATGTTCTCCTCTCTTTTCGTTCAATCGGTCCACTTTCTGGTTCAGTTCGCCAATCTTGTCGTTCCAGTCTCCCGTATTCATGGTGATGTCGGTGCTGAAAGTCACCTTCGGGAAAGTGACACCCGCCACAAGTACCAAGTGATTGGTTACTACGGGCACAGCCACTTCTACACCTGCACCCATCAAACCTGCTTCGACGCCCACGCCTACGTTTCGGAAGGCATTCATCTGTAGCGCCTGAGCGTTTGACATAGCAACTATCGCTGCCAATGCCAAAGTTAAAGTCGTCTTCTTCATGTTGTTAGCCTTTTAGAGGTAAGAGATGGTCGATGGAGTCTGTGCCAGTCAACCACCTATGGAAATATATGATTGTACTCGACAACGAGTAGGATGGTGCAAAGATGACGAAAAAAAATCACATAAACAAATATCGAACCAGAAAAATGCTCAATTACTGCTGCAAAGCCTCAAAAAGCTTGCTTATAGCCACTTGCGCGTCACCTTGTGCTTCGTCCAAGAGTTGCACGAATTTCGAACCGATGATGGCACCGTTGGCATTGTCATAGGCCGACTCTAAAGTCTGCTTGTTGCTGATGCCGAAGCCAATCATCGTCGGGTGTTGCAGATGCATGCTCTGGACGTGATTGAAGTAAGCTTGCTTGGCAGCATTGAACTCTTTCTGTGCACCCGTGATGGCGGCCGAAGAGACCATATAGATGAATCCGTCGGTGTTCTGGTCGATGAAACGGATGCGCTCGTCCGATGTCTCCGGTGTGATGAGCATGATGATACGGAGGTCGTACTTGTCGGCGATAGGTTTGAAGTCTTCCAGATAGTCCTTGAACGGCAGGTCGGGCAGGATCATACCGTCTATACCTACTTCGACGCACTTCTGGCAGAACTTCTCGAAGCCGTAGTGGATGACGGGATTCAGGTAACCCATCAGTATCAACGGGATGTTCACGTCCTGACGGATGTCCTTCAGTTGGTCGAACAACGTGTTGAGGGTCATGCCGTTGCGCAATGCCTTGGTGGCAGCGTCCTGAATGACGGGTCCGTCGGCCATTGGGTCGGAGAAGGGGATGCCCACTTCGATCATGCTGATGCCGTTCTTGGCCAACGTACGGATGACGTTGGCAGTGCCCTCCAGTCGAGGAGCGCCGGCACAGAAGTAGATACTCAACAGTTTAGTTGGATTATTGGCGAAAAGTTGGTTGATGCGATTCATAATAATGGATGAAAATGACAAAGATGTAAAAATGAATATCTTTTACCCTCATTGGGCGGTGCCCAGCGTGACGAGAAAATCACGCAACAGGTGGATGTCCTTCATGCCTGGGGCCGACTCAAAACGGGAGTTGAGGTCGATGCCTTCCCAGCAGGGATGACTGAATTGGCTCAATGCTTCGGCACTGTCGGGACGGATGCCACCACTCAACAAGAAAGGTGTCATGAGGCGGTAGTTGTTGAGCAACGACCAGTCGAACTGCTGTCCGCTTCCACCAAAGCCTGCCGTGGGGGTGTCGAAAAGGAAATAATCGACAAAGCCGACCAACGGTTCACAAGCAGCAAAGTCCGATGCACTTTTTATCTGGAAAGCCTTGACCACCACTTTGCCCCAGTCGGCAGCAGTTTCACCTGCCGTTTGGCGGAGTTGGCTCAGCGCCTGACGGAGTTGCATGACGTAGAGACGGTCCTCATTTCCATGCAGTTGCACCACCTGGAGACCAAACTCCTGTACGCGCTTCGTGACCTCTTCGATGGCTTCGTCAACAAAGACACCGACGCGCTTGCAGTGGGTGGGCAGATAGTCGGGACGATTGACACAACAGCGTGGCGAGGGTTTGTAGAAGATGAATCCCATCCAAGCGGTCTGTCCCGTCTCGGCCAACACCGACTCGACGGCGCGAATATTATCGGCTTCGCGCATGCCACATACCTTTATGATCATAAAGATAATTACGAATTACTAATTACAAATTACGGATTGCCCTTCGAATTACAAATGTCAATTACAATTAGGAATTCATTTCTCGGATGAATTCCTTCAATGATTCTCCGGGATCTTCGTCCTTCATGAAACATTCGCCGATGAGGAAGCCGCGGAACCCTTTCTCTCTCAGGAGTTTGACGACCGAAGGATTGCCGATGCCCGACTCCGAGATGAGGACAGGGGCATCGCTTTCCAATAGTCCGAGGGAACGGATGGCCCGTTGCATCTGGGCGGCGATGTCGAAGGAGTGTTGCACGTCCGTGTGGAAGGTGCCCAGACTGCGATTATTCACTCCCAGCATGTCGGGCACGCCGGATTGCAGATAACTCAGTTCCGAGGGGTCGTGCACTTCGAGCAACACCTCCAGCCCCAGCGAGTGAGCTGTCTTCAACAGTTCGCCATATTGTGCCTCGTGGAGGTCGGCAGCAATGAGTAGGACGGCATCGGCACCAGCCAAACGTGCCTCGTAGAGTTGATAATCGTCGATGATGAACTCCTTACGCAACAGGGGGAGGTTCTTGCCACGGCAGGAACCCTCTTCGGGAATCGCTGTAAGTGCCTGACGCACACGCTGGATGAACTCCAGTCGGCCACCGAAGTATTTCTCGTCGGTCAAGATACTGCTGGCAGCGGCACCCCCTTTGGCATATTGAGTCACTACCTGCACGGGGTCGGCATCGGCATGAATCCAACCCTTCGACGGACTCTTGCGTTTGAACTCGGCGATGATGCCCGTTGGCGATTTCAAGAGACTCTGTTTCATGCTGCGCAGTTTGGCTTTGCCGTCTTGGGCGATGCGCTGCAAGGTGAGTTTCTTGAGCACTTCGAGTGGCATCTCGTTGACCGCCTGTGCCAACTCAATGCGCTTGTTTTCAACGATTTCGAAAAGGATATCCATGCGGAAAGTAAATATTAAATAATAAATTAAATATTATTTCAGTCGACGAGCACTTGGGATTAATTACTTTGTCCCTTGTACTTAGTCCCTTTGTCCTTAAGAGTTAATCTCGACGAACTTCTTGAAGGCAGCGAGGGCACGACCGCTATCCAGCGACTCGCGGCAGAGGGCAACACTCTCTTCGATGCTCTTGTTGCGGTCGATGACAGCAATACCGCAAGCGGCGTTGGCCAGGATGACCTCTTTCTGCTCCTTGGTCGATGTGCCGTTGAGCACAGCGTCGAATATCTTCATCGCCTCCTCGGGAGTGGTACCACCGTAGATGTCTTTGGGTTCGATGTAGTCGAGGCCTAACTCCTTGGGGGTGAACACCTTCTCGAAGTAGTTGGTCACCAGTTTGAAGCCCGAAGTGAGGGAGATCTCGTCATAGCCGTCGTACGATGTCACGATGCCGAAATTGTCGCCAATCTTCTGGTGGGCAGCAATATAGAGACGCATCTGGGCCGTGGTGGCAGTGCCGTGCAGAGAGTTTTTGGGGCGGCAGGGGTTGACCAATGGACCCAACAAGTTGAAGCAAGAGGGCACGCCCAACGCCTTGCGGGTAGGTCCGACAAACTTCATGCCATAGGCAAAGAGAGGTGCATGGAGGTAGCAGATACCGGCCTCGTCCAACGAGCGGCGTAACTTCGACTCGTCGTCGGTGAACTTAACTCCGTGACCCTGAAGGACATTGGAGGCACCCGATACAGACGTCGAACCACCATTTCCGTGCTTGGAAACCTTGTATCCAGCACCTGCGATGACAAAAGCGGAACAGGTCGAGATGTTGAACGTGTTCTTGCCGTCGCCACCTGTGCCGACGATGTCGAGGGTATTGTAGTCGTCTAGGTTGATAGGTTTGCCCGTTTCCAACAGGCCGTCGCGGAAACCGAGTAGTTCGTCCACTGTCACGCCACGCGTCTGCATGGCCATCAGCAGAGCGGCAATCTGGCAGTCGTTGTACTTGCCGGCAATGATGCCGAGCAGGATGTCGTGTGTGTCTTGGCGTGAGAGCAACTCGCCGTCAATCAGTCGGTTAAGGTATTCTTTCATAGTTGAGGGGAATTATTTTATAGAAGGATAAATGCTATATTTAATTCAAGTTTCGCAAGTATTTCAACTTGCTCACTTTGGAGGAGTTATCAATTGCCTCCGGCTTACATGTGCAAGAGCCAATTGTTGATCATCTTCTTGCCATCGGGGGTGAGGACCGATTCGGGGTGGAACTGCACACCACGAACATCCAGCGTTCGGTGGCGGAGCGCCATGATCTGACCCTCGTTGCTCAAAGCGGTGATTTCCAGGCAGTCGGGCAGGGTCTCAGCATCGACCACCCAAGAGTGATATCGGCCCACGAGGATGTCCTGATGCAGACCTTGGAAGATATAGTCGTACTGCGCGACTGACTTCGTGGCACCCAACTCGGGATGACGGTTCTGGTTGAGGTCGCACAGGTGGCAGGGAGTCTGTACGCCATGGAAGACGTCGTCCAGGTTGACCAACTTGCCGCCGAAGCACTCACCGATTGCCTGCTCACCCAGACAGATACCCAGAATAGGTTTCTCGCCTGCGTAGCGACGGATGACGTCGAGCAGCAAACCAGCCTCCGAAGGGATGCCGGGACCAGGCGAAAGCATGATCTTGTCGAATGGTTCCAGGTCTTCCAGTTGGAACTGGTCATTGCGGAACACGGTAATATCTGCTCCCAACTCCTTGACAAGGTGCACCAGGTTGTAGGTGAAGGAGTCGTAATTGTCTATCATGCAAACTTTCATAGTCTTTCTGCTTCAATGATTGCCTTGCGCAAAGCGCCTAACTTGTTATTAACCTCTTGGAGCTCGTACTCCACATCGCTCTTGGCAACGATGCCGCCGCCCGCCTGGAACCACAGTTCGTTGTTGCGGCTCACGAAGGTGCGGATGGTGATGGCCTGGTTGAGACTGCCGTCGAAACTGATGCTGCCCACGCAACCGCCATAGGCACCGCGATTGTGCGGTTCGTACTCACTGATGAGTTGCATGGCACGTACTTTCGGTGCGCCCGACAATGTGCCGGCTGGGAAGGTGTCGATGAAGGTCTTGACCGGGTCGGCATCGTGGTTCAATGTGCCGCTCACCCTGCTCACCAGGTGGATGACGTGGCTGTAATACTGCAACTCTTTGTAGAAATCGACCTTGACGTCATGACAGTTGCGCGACAAGTCGTTGCGAGCCAGATCGACCAACATGACGTGCTCGGCATTCTCCTTGGGGTCGTTGCGCAGGTAGTTGGCATTCTTGGCATCCTGCACATCGTCGCCCGTGCGCTTCGTGGTGCCGGCAATGGGGTCGATAAAGGCCTTGTACTGACCGTTTTGTGCCTCGATGCGGCAGTGCGTCTCGGGCGATGAACCGAAGATGCGGAAGCCGCCGAAGTCCATGTAGAAGAGGTAGGGCGACGGATTGACGCTGCGCAAGGTGCGATAGAGCTTAAAGTCGTCACCCTCAAAGCGTTGCACGAAGCGGCGGGAGAGGACAATCTGGAAGACGTCTCCTCGCTTGCAGTGGGCAATGCCACGACGGATGTTCTCGCGATGTTCGTCGTCGGTCAGCGTGCTGCTCACATCTCCCACGGTGTGGAAGGGGAGGACACTGACGGCCGGACGTTGTAACATTCTCTCTATCTTGCCGATAAGGGCATCGGCATCCTCTCCTGCCTCGGTGAGGGCATGGATGGAGAGGGTGTTGTTGAAGTGGTCGAACTCCAATACATATTTGAAGAGGATATAGAGCATGTCGGGTGCATCGTTCTTGGTCTGGGTCTCGTCCTTGACGGCAATCTCCTCGAAGTAACGCACTGCGTTGAACGAGGTGTAGCCCCACAGACTGCTGACGTGACGTTGATGTTCCGTGCCTTGCAAGTCGAACTGCTGCAAGAAGTGGTTGATGATGGCATCCGACTTATAGTTGCGGTCGATGGCATGTTCGTAGGTCTCTCCGCCCGGGAAGGTGCAACGGCCAATGCCATGAGCAATAGCTACTTGTGCGATGGGCTGGACGGCAATGAAGGAGCGTGCATTCTTGCCGCTATGATAGTCGGACGACTCCATCAGGATGGACTGCGTCGAGAAGTCTCGGAGGCGCAGATAGGCACTTACCGGAGTAAGCATGTCGCCCAGTTTGGTCTGTGATGATATGGTGTAGGTGAACATAACTTGAGGACTCTCCCCAACCCTCCCTACGAGGGAGGGAGTATTGTTAAATACTACTGAGGGACAAAACTTATTAATTATATACTATTTAATGTATTTAAGGACTCCAACATTTATTCTTTACTCCCTCCCTCGTAGGGAGGGTTGGGAAGAGTCCTCCCTGTATTTCAGATACGTGCTCAAATCCTTATCGCCGCGTCCCGAAACAGTCAGGACGACGATGTCGGTGGGTTTGAACTGGTCCTTGACCTTGGGCAAGAGGGCCAAGGCGTGGGCACTCTCCAGGGCGGGGATGATACCCTCCAGACGGGTCAACTCGAAGGCAGCACGGAGGGCTTCGTCGTCATTGGCGGGGAGCACTTGTGCACGTCCGGTTTCGTAGAGGTTGCAGTGGATAGGACCCGTGCCAGGGTAGTCCAAACCAGCCGAAATGCTGTATGGTTCAACGATTTGGCCATCTTCGGTCTGCATCAACTTGATGCGGCTGCCATGCAAGATGCCCAAGGTGCCAATCTGCATTGAGGCTGCCGTCTTGTCGGTGTCGATGCCCAAGCCACCGGCCTCACCCAAGACAATCTTGACGCGCTCGTCGTCGATGTAGTGGTAGATAGTGCCGGCAGCGTTCGAACCGCCACCCACGCAAGCCATCAGGTAGTCGGGATAGTCGCGTCCGATCTTCTCCTTGAGCTGCCACTTGATCTCCTCGCTGATAATGGATTGCAATCGTGCCACCATGTCGGGATAGGGGTGAGGACCCACCGTCGAACCGATGATATAGAAGGTGTCCGATGGATGGCAGCACCAGTCGCGGATGGCCTCGTTGGTGGCATCCTTGAGCGTCTTGTTGCCACTCTGCACAGGGAAGACCTCAGCGCCTAACATCTTCATTCTCTCGACGTTGACGTGTTGACGCTCCACATCGGTAGCACCCATATAGACGCGGCAGGGCATGTTCATCAAGGCGCAGACGGTGGCGGTGGCCACGCCGTGCTGACCGGCACCGGTCTCGGCCACGATGCGGGTCTTGCCCATCTTCTTGGCAATCAGGATTTGACCGATGGCGTTGTTGATCTTGTGTGCACCCGTGTGGTTCAGGTCTTCGCGCTTCAAGTAGAGTTGGCAACCATACTTCTCGCTCATGCGCTTGGCCAGATAGAGCGGCGAGGGGCGACCCACATAGTCACGCAACAGGGCGCGATACTCCTTTTGAAACTCTTC
>JAEEGK010003400.1_pt1 | contig 39654 bp, 32 predicted proteins | sample 8958771 | NCBI WGS metagenome assembly JAEEGK01 (sample SAMN16246547, study PRJNA631951) | gut metagenome | biome: gut microbiome; feature: rumen; material: SC-attached | host: Bos | place: Iran: Karaj | collected 2018-10
CACCCTTATCTGCTGTCTGTGCGTTGAACTGCTTTGTGAATTCAACGATGTTTACACCGTGCTGACCAAGTGCGGGTCCAACCGGTGGTGCTGGTGTTGCTTTACCAGCCTGGATCTGTAACTTAATGTATCCTTCGACTTTCTTTGCCATTGTGGCACCTCCTGAAAATATGTGGTCGGCGCACCATTCCCGGGGAACGATGCTCCCACTCCAGTGACCAGCCCTGAAACGGGCTATATATCCAAACGCTCTCGCGCTTAAATATCAAAAACTTTAATGAACTACTTCGCAAATCATTTGCGCATCATTAGCTGTCAATTCTTCTTACTTCAGCAAAGCTGATCTCGACAGGTGTCTCACGTCCAAAGAGATCTACGTTAATGGTAGCTGTCTGCTTACCAAAATCCATTCTCTGAACAACACCGGCTGTATCCTTCCAAACTCCGGCAACAACAGCAATCTCATCACCCACACCGAAATCAACAGAAACTGTGTCTGTCTTGATTCCGAGAGGCTTAATCTCAGCATCTGTAAGAGGAACAGGCTTGCTTCCGGGTCCTACGAAACCGGTAACACCACGCGTATTGCGGACTACATACCATGTCTCATCATTCATATCCATGTTTACAAGGACATATCCGGGAAACATCTTTCTCTGAACATTCTTACGAACGCCGTTCTTGACCTCAACCACATCCTGAAGAGGAATTCTTACTTCAAAGATCTGATTCTCAAGATGTCTGTTAATGATGGCACTCTCAAGATTATCCTTAACTTTCTTCTCGTATCCTGAGTATGTGTGCACAACATACCAATGAGCGTTTTCGTTTGTATCAGTACTCTGTGTTTCAGCCGCTGCCTCATTTTCTGCGGAAGCGGTTGAATCTGATAATACCTCATCAGATTCAAAAGACTTTTCCATTTCTTCTGACATATTATCTCCTTATTATTTAGATACAGACATTAAGAAATTAATGCCTTCTCCAAACGCATAGTCCAATACAGCTATCAAAGCGCAGCAAATAACAGAAGCAACCACAACTGCGGTTGTCTGCTTAACAATAACATCTTTTGTAAGCCAGATAATCTTACCAACCTCTGCTTTAACGCCTTCAAAAAACGCTTTAGCTCTAGTGAAGATTGAGTTGCCTGACTTCTTTTTTGATGAAGAATCCTTCTTTGAAGCTTTGGACTTGTTCTCTACTACCTTGGTCTCTTCCATACCCGCAGTCTACCTCCTATACAAGGATGAAATTACTTTGTCTCTTTATGTAAAGTATGAGCTTTGCAGAAAGGGCAATATTTCTTCATCTCAACACGATCAGGATGTGTCTTCTTATCCTTTGTTGTGTCATAGTTACGATTTTTGCACTCTGTGCAAGCCAATGTAATTCTTGTACGCATTATCTCACCTCCGGGCGTAATAGTCGTTGTTAATTAAATGAGTCTGCAAAAGACTCTAATAACCACATTTTTAAGCATAAAAAAAAGACATAAATCTTTTGTCGCCTACCTAATATATCATACAGGCATACCTTCGTCAACGAATTTTTTCATTTATATACAAACTCTCTCTGTGCATAAAAACTGAGAAGAAAAAGGACGCAGTCCACAATTATCTTAACACAAACCTCCGGGAGCATTGGCAAAATACCGTGCCCCAGCGTTACAAAAAATCCGCTGAGCAGCATTATTACTACCGCAAGCGCAAAATAAGATACGGCAGCTTTCGAACGATCTTTTCCGCCCGAAAAAACAATTTCATAATTAATGAAGAAATTATAGGTTGCCGAAATAACTCTCGCAAGGATCGTAGAAACCATGATATAACCTGACTTCACAGGGAATCTCACAAATATTGCGCAGAAAAAACCAAACAGCAACATATCCAGAAGGCTTGATGAAAGTGATGAGAGCACAAACTTAAGGAACACCGCATAAATCCTGAATGAATCTATAAGCGGATTGAAATGGCTCGATTTGTTTCCCTCAAGATATATGGTGTCCACGGGAACTTCTATGATCTTGATATCCTTTTCCTTTGTGGCTATGAGCATATTTGTCTCAAACTCAAAACGCTCCCCTTTTTCGGTCAAAAGATATTTCATAAAGTCAACGCTTATCCCGCGAAGTCCCGTCTGGGTATCGCTTATCTTAAGCCCCAGCAAAAGACTCATGACACGACTTGTCGTCTTGTTCCCAAACACACTTCTGGCAGGTATCCCCGGCTTTTCAAAATCTCTCACCCCAAGAATAAGCGCCTTGATATTATTTGCAAGAACCTCTCCACACCTGCATATGTCTTTTACCGAGTGTTGCCCGTCAGAATCGGCGGTAACAACGCCCACAAGGTTATCATATTCATTTATACAGTGGTTAAATGCAGCCTTGAGCGCCCTGCCTTTTCCCATATTTACGGCATTTCTCAAAATTACAGCCCCGAGATTTCCGGCTTCATCGAATATATTGCCATACTTGGCGGGATCGGAGCCGTCATCAACCACGATTACAGGTTCTACATCAGCTTCAATAAGCTCTTTTACCAGCCTTATAAGTTCTTCGCCCGGTTCATATGCCGGAATAACAATCGGAACAGCACCTTTACTCAAGCGTCACTCCTCCTTCGCTTTTTAATATTCTGTATATCTTGCCGCTTTCAAACTCGGTTCCGTCTTTAAAAAGAGGCTCAAAAAGTTCTTTGGAAACTTCATCATCGTCTTCAATGTACAAATATGAAGCGTGACTTGCAATAAGTTTGGCACTTATCGAAGATATATCATCCGATTCAGCCAAAAATCCATCGTACACAAGAGCAACCGGTGATGCTTCTTTGTTGATATAAGCATCATGCACCCAGTGATAAGTGTGGCCGTCACGCATAACAAGAACCCTCTTGTTCCACAGCTCTTTATCCTGCAACACGGTATTCACCAGAAGTCTTCCGGCATTTCCTATCATATCTTCTATGTACACCCTGTTCTCTTCCGCAACATCCCTGTATCCGTTTGTATAAAAAAGAGCTCCCTTGTAATCAGATACCACAAGGACAAAAGCAAGAAATGCTAATGCCAAAACATTGGATGACTTAAATCTGTCCGCTTCATTATACAGCACGCCAATCAAAAGATACGCACCGCCAAGCATAAACGGACATCCGTAACGTGCTATCGAAAGAGACATAGCATAAGCATCAAGGTACTGATCCTCCGTCTGAAAGATCGATATATGTGCCAAAAAGATTATCCCATAAGCAAGAAGCGCCGTCGATGCGATAAATATCGCAAGCTTCATAACTTCCCCGGAACTCTTTATCTTTTTATAGCGAAGAAATACCAGGAACAGCGCCATCGCGATCAGCATAGCACCCGCCGAAACATCAAAAGTCATATTTCTGTCGCCGTGCATAGGCAAAAGCCAGAACCCTTTCATAAAAAATCCCGCTTTATCCGCAGTATTGGCAGGAGCAACGTAATTTCCCGAAGTAGCAAATTTTATTCCCGCCCCCGTGAGTTTCGCCACTCTTCTGTTTATAAGGCAGAAACAGAGCCACGATCCGTAAACCAAAAAGCTCGCCCCCGCATCCATCATATACTTTCTCATATTCTTTTTTCCAAAAAGAAGTCCGAATACAAACGCAAATGCAGCCCACTCGGCTCCCACCGACTTGGTCAAAAGAAGAATCGCCGCATACAAAAATATCTTCACGTAATAAAAATTCTCATCCGCTTCATTTCCGCACCACAATGTCAGAAGCAGTGCTCCGTACACGATTCCCATAGTCACATCAGCCGGAGTTCCGTAGTAGATTATCCCGTTGAATATCCCGGGGAAAAGAAGCATTGCCACAAAATAAGCAATCGTAAGTGCAGTCTTTTTGCCGCCCGTAAACTTATCCGCCGCCTTTCTGACCATTTCAAAAAGTGGCAGCATAAATATAAGATTCGTGACAAAATAACCTAAGAATTGCAGATTTTCTCTATATTTCCCAAGTCCCGCAAATAAAAACAGACATTTATATAAAGAACCCGCCGGCGGATAGTCCCCAAACTCAGGCGACACGTTTCCGTATTTTCCGGCAAAACCGTTCAGATAAAAAATCTGCTTTGCATCCTGGGACCAGAAATTTATATCATCCCACCATGAAAAAGCAAGCTCTGACGTAAGAAAACCTATTATCACAGCCGCCGCCATAAGGCATATAACTTCCGGCGAAACCAGACTTTTCCGCAAATAAGCCAATCTCTCCGCGCGCAGATCACCTTTTTTGACCATAGAACAAAGAGCCGCTATATACAGAAATGCCGCAATAAACACGCATCTCAAAAAGCCCGTAATGGCAAAGGCGTACATAAACAGGCCCAATGCCGCATACGCCACCGGGATAGTATTTCCGATATTCTCTTTGTACCTGTATGAAAAATCCGCAGCCATAAGAAGAACGGCTGTCACACATAGAACGAATCCGATAAGATCAACAAACCACATAATTTGTTTTCCAATCTATTCTTTTGCTAGTTTACTTTTGCCAAAAAGAAAAACAAAGTAATTATAATATTAATATTTCATTAAATCATCTTTTTTTGGGATTTTTTCACCGTAAAAAGATTGACATTTGATTGATAACATATAAAATGGAAGTAACTAAAGGTGGCTAAGTATGCCCTGGTGCGTCTGATGTCAAAGGATTGGCAGAATCGTTATATCGCACGTATATCAAGGAAGAAAGGAGGGGCATAAAATGGCAGGAATATCTCTAAATGGTGTTTATAACCATTTCATACAGGACCACGTGTCAAAAGATGTTACACAGGCCGACGCACATCGAAAGGATGAGCTGAGGGATGTGTATAAGTCAATCGCAAAAATAAACAAGAACTCCCCTCTGTATCTGCTTACAAATGATGATAACGTTCGTGCGGACGCAATAGATATAAAGGAGCGTGCAAGACAGCTTCAGAGTAATATATTTAATCTGAGCGATCAGGAAGATAAATCTTCTCTCAATCACACCTCTGCTTTTACCACGGATGAAGACAAAGTTATTGCTTCATATATTGGCAATACTCCGAGTGAAGATATCGGAAATGCCGGTTTCGAGATTGAAGTATCACAGCTTGCTTCGCAGCAGGTTAACACAGGACTTATGCTCTCCAAGGATTCATCAAGCATACTGCCTCCCGCCAACTACGCATTTGACGTCAAAGTCGGCGAACAGGAATTTGAATTCCAGTTCAGCATCTACTCTGCCGACAAGAATATAGATGTACTTCAGAAACTCGAGAAACTCATAAACAAAGCGGATATCGGACTTTCAGCCGAATTAGCGGAAGGAACAAATAACCGCGCCGCTCTTCAGATCTCATCAAAGCATACCGGACTTCGCCCCGGCGAACTCAGTCAATTTGAGATATATGAAAATGACGGAGAACTTACAAAAGGCGCCGTTGCAGCTCTGGGACTCGACATGGTTTCCGCACCGGCTTGCAATGCACACTTTTCGCTAAACGGAGAGGAAAAAACTGCTATATCCAATCACTTCACGGTCGGATCCAAATTTGACATTCACTTAAGTGATGTCACAGAGCCCGGAAATTCCATACATGTCGGAGTCAAAAAAGACAACGACGCGCTTATGAAACATATAACATCGCTCGTTGACAACTACAACAGCTTTGTAAAAGACACATCCGAGATTCGCGATGAAAAGTTCAAGGGTGACAAACTAAAATCCGAAGCGATAGCAATTGCCAGACAGAACCTCAAAGAAACTGAAGCTCTCGGAATAAAGCTTGAAAGCGACGGAGCAATCTCTGTAGATACCGATGTACTCAAAGAAGCCGTTACCAAAACAAACGATATCGACTCACTCGAGCCAATCAAACAGTTTGCAAATTCACTTCTTGTGCTGGCAAAAGAGATATCGGTAAATCCGATGAAGTATGTAGACAGACCTGTCGTAAATTACAAAAATCCCGACAGCAAAGAAAACGTATCATCGCCATATATTACAAGCGAATATTCAGGTATGATGTTCAACAATTACTGTTGAGAACCATCTGCGCCGGTGTTCCGGCGTACGATTTCATCACATAGAGAAGCAGCCCGCCAAATCGACGGGCTGCTTCTTTGTGTAGAACGCTTTGTAATCATTACATCTTGGCACTCAGATTAAGTGCTTCCCTTATAACCTGATCCATGTTGTAGTACTTGTACTGACCAAGTCTTCCTCCAAAGAGGATGTTCGGGAATTCCTTTGAAAGCTCAGTATATTTCTTAAAGAGCTCATTATTCTTGTCATCATTCATCGGATAATACGGCTCATCGCCATGTTTCCAATCAGCGGGATACTCTCTTGTTATGACGGTACCCTTTCCTGTTCCATATTCAAAATGCTTATGCTCAATAATTCTGGTAAACGGAATCTCACGCTCGGTATAATTTACAACCGCATTTCCCTGATAATTGTCAACATCGGGAAGCTCCTCCGTCTCAAATCGCAGAGATCTGTATTCGAGCGTTCCAAGCTTATAGCCAAAGAACTCATCTATCATTCCCGTAAAGAGAATCTTGTCGAAACTGTCTCCGTTTACGGAAGTATAAGGCTCTGCCGGAACATTTCCGCTCATATTCACAAAGTCATAATAATCAACAGAAGTCTTTACGGTTATTGAGCCGCTGACTTTTTCAGAATCATCACTCAAAAGAAGAAGTTTGGAAACAAGCTCCGTGTATCCGCCGATAGGAATACCCTGGTATCTGTCATTGAAATAATTATTGTCATAAATAAATCTCATCGGAAGACGTCTTATGATAAATGCAGGAAGTTCCTTACAGTCTCTTCCCCACTGCTTCTCAGTGTAGCCCTTTACAAGCTTCTCATAAATATCTCTCCCCGCAAGGCTAAGTGCCTGTTCTTCAAGATTGTCAGCAGAAAAAGTATCAGTGCCTTTTTCCTTGTTTATCCTATCAATTTCCTTCTTAGACTGTTCATCAATAATATTCTTAGCCTCTTCGGGAGTCTTGATATTCCACATCTTGCTGAAAGTATTCATGTTAAAGGGAAGATTATAGAGCTCATCCCCATATACGGCAACCGGGCTGTTAATGTAATTATTAAACTCAGCAAACCTGTTAACATATTCCCAGACTTCTTTATCCGATGTATGGAATATATGCGCTCCGTATTTATGCACATTTATTCCAAGTTTATTCTCTGTGTAGATATTTCCTCCGATGTGCTCTCTTCTGTCTATTACAAGCACATCTTTTCCTTTTGCAGCCATCTCATGTGCAAACACCGCACCAAACAATCCTGCGCCCACAACCAAATAATCGTATTTCATAACCTCACCGCATGAAAAATACTATACTTCATGCCATCCTTTCTCTCGTATCCACCCATTATACCTTATACAGCCTCTATAATCAAAAATAAGCGGAACAAAGAGTCTAACGATTCTCTGTCCCGCTTATTAATTTCTTGTTTAAGATTCGCTTAGTCAGCCTGATACTTGTCTAACTGTGAAAAATCACCCATCATATCGAGGATTTTCTTACGTCCTGCTTTATTAAGCTTAACATACTGCTGCATAACACGATTCTCTACGATCTTCTTTCCAAGGTCTGCACCCTGCTCAAGTGTAGAAAAATCAACAGGATTGAGGTTCAAACGATCACACATTTTGATAACTGTTCCGTAAGCCATTCCCTCAATTCCTCTATCGAGTGCTGTAACCAATGTGCTGTATGGTATAGACATATCTATAGCAAACTGCCTTACGCTCTTATACTGCAGAAGAATTTCTTTCTTCAAAATCTCAGCTTTTGTCATGTTGCATAACCTCCTAAATCTTTTCTCTTTTGCATCTCTTTTCTTTTGCATCCCCTAGTCTACCACATAGACGTAATTTCGTCATTCGTTTTTAAGAAAATTTTCTGATAAAATTTTCTTAAGAATAACTACACTTTTTCGGCAATTTAACGAAATTATAGGAAGTAACATTTTTTTGCGGAAGTTTTCACACTTTTATCACAATTCATTGTTAAAATATGCGACCTTTTTCCGTTCACTCCCCCCATCAAACTTCGATTACCTCTAAAGTTTAGAATATTATATACGAAAAAACATACAGTATGCAAGTACTGTATGTTGTAAATTTTAATACGTTTTTAAGTTGTATTTTCTCAAAAAAGCCTATATTTCTCGGAGTTCTTCGATTCTATTGTTTAAGAAAGACATAACTTCGTTGTAAATATCTTTCGGAATACTGTAAATTTTGTGAACATTTCCGTCACACAATATATCAATTGTACCCATTTTCTTTTTTACCGAGATAACATTTCTAAAATCAACAACTTCCTTTGCCAGATCGTTCTTTCCCTTAAATTCAAGTCGCTCGGTATAAATGCTGAGTATCCCCTCTTTAAGTCCCTCCGTTGCTTTAACCCTGTATTCCGGCTCATCTACACCAAGAAGCGAATCAAAGCCTCTCGCTCCCGCCTCAGAAACCATTGAAGGCGCCGTAAGATCAGCCTCATTTATTCTTCGCTCTGAATCCTCATCTTCTTCCTCGAATTTTATAATATTGGTCTCAATAAGTCCCGAAATAGTATTGTACGTAGCTTTTATCGAATATCCCGAATTAACCAGAAGCGAAATATTTTTGCTTCGAATTTTCTGCCTGAACTTCAGCATGTGGAATCCCGCCTTAACCGCAAAGCAGATAGTCTCTCCCGCCTTGACCTCAAACATCTGTGTCTCATCAAGAAATACCATCATGACATTTCCGTCAGGAGTCCTTTGTCCCGCGCATGAAATCTGGATAAGATAATCTTTTCCGTCCTCAAAAAGCTTATTCCCACACAACGGACAAAAATTAATCCTATGATTTATATTATCCGGCAATACTCTTTTACAATTTGGGCAATTCATGCTCGTTCACCTCATTACATCCATATTTTTTCAAACAGATTCTACTCTTCGAGCAGACTGCCTAACTTTTCGGAATCAAATCCTGCGACCGCATTGGACTTGATGATATCTATCAGATCGTTGTTTTCTTCGGCTTCTCCGGCCTCTTTCTCACTAAGGAACAGCCCGTCGGATTTAAGATATCTCATGATCTGTCCGACACTGACATGCTTTCTCTCGGCTATGACAATATCAAAAGATCTGTCCGCCCACGGAAGCTTCATAGTATTGATATCACCGTAAGTAACATCATCCGCAATAAGCCCGGAAATTCCCGCTTCAAAAGAATTACCGCACACGCCGGCTATGAAAGTATCCGGGCAACTGCTCTTTATGTAAGATGCATTTGCACCAAAACCACAGGTAAAATCAAGTATTCTAAGTCCTTCTTTTCTCGTATCGTAAAGCTTCATGACAGTATTGCAAGCTTCAAACCACGGAAGCGAATAACTCCAAACATCGAATCCCCATTTATCCACAAATTTGCTTCTGCTTTCCGACATGACATTATTGTTACCTTCAAAGCCCGTTCCACCATTGTGATAAATAAAAGCATTCTTGCAGACATACTGTTCATATCCCGCTCTTGCAAGTCTTATGCCAAGATCGTCATCCTCGAAATATCCCGGAGAAAAGCGCTCATCAAACACTTTGCCTTCCCGAGATATACATCTGATCGCATCCCTCGAGAGAATGAGTGCAAATCCCGTCAGTCTGAATCTCTTGATATATGCCTTCTTCATAGGAAATGCCCGTTCTCTGGCATAGTTTTCAAACACCTCGACACTTCTGTCAGGTCCAAGTCTCCTGTGCCACAATTCTTCCAGCTTCTCACCGGCATAAACCGACAGATCCTCGGGACGTACCTCCTGAAGTGAAGCGCTGTTTGACATTGCAGAGACAGCACCGACAGATCTGTTGTCATATAATCCCATCCTCATGAAAAATACGGCATTCTGCGTAAGAATCGCATCATTGTTGAGATAAAAGATATCATTATTCTTGTCGCAACACTGCGTTCCTATATTGCACCCTTTGGGAAATCCCGAATTTTCATCATTCAGTATTAACTTAAATCTGTAATCCACACTCTTTGCTTTTTCTTTGAGATAATCAATCACCCCGTCCTCTGTAGACGCATTATCTACAACAACAATCTCATATGATCCCGCAGGAACATATCTCTCAACAGAGTCAATACATCTCTTTAAGAGTTCACGGTCATTGTGAGACAAGATCATGATGCTTAGCTTCTTCACTCTGAGCGCAGGATTTTCTTTAATTTTCTCAATCGCACTCTTTATGACTTCAATGTCATTTTCATCCGTGCAGTACGACAAAGCCGCTTCAAAAGCCAGATACGACTGATTGACATTTATGTCCGCGTAGTACAATCCAAGCATATAAAAAAGCTCGTAATTACCCCCGTCATAGGCAATTCCTCGAGCTATTGCATCATATTCCGATGTCGAGTCAGCAAGGGCCTCCCACAAAGAAGCCTCCAAAAGACACAGCTTTGCAGCGTCCTTTGGTTCCCTTTCACCGATATGTAAATATTCTTCCTGAAATTCGTATAATGCTTCCTTATAATCTCCTGTTGTTATAAGTTCCGTCAGCTTTTCATACATGTTTTCCCCACTCCTGCTACTTTTTTGGCCACTACGGATCACCTTATACTACTTCTAATGGTATCTTTTGCCCAAAATAATGTCAAGCGTGATTCCGTCGTTAAATAATTAGTCTATCGATAAAATCCGACAGACTCTTCAAAGCTGACCTTTGGTTCCCATCCGGTATCTTTCTTAATCTTGTCACATGAGACCGCAAGTGAGACAAATGGATTTGCCCTTCCGCCGTAGTTTATAAGGCTTTCATCCGCGCCGACACACTTCGCTACTCTTACCACAAAACTTTTTAATCTGTCATAAGCCCCGTTAGCGATATTATAAGCTTCACCGGATCTTCCTCTTTCAAAAAGAGCTATTATCGCGTCGGCAGCATCTCCCGCATCAAGGTAATCCCAAAATTGCTCGCACGAACTCAGGCTGACAGGTTCGCCCTGTGAAAGTTTCCGGGCAACATCGGGAAGCATCCTGCCTGAGGGCTCATATTTGCCGATAAGACTAAATATCCTTCCCCATACAAAGTCAATCCCGAGAATCCTTGCTTTGGACTGCATCAGATAATAAGCTGCCGCCTTGCAGCTTCCGTAAGCAGAAAAAGGTTCCATCGAAAGGTCTTCCGTTATAAGTTCATCTTTCACTCCGTACTCAGCCTGGGATCCTATTCCTACAACCCTTACCGAAACGTCCATATTTTTGCTTTTAAGGCATTTTTCTTTTATACTCCGGGCAGAATCAAGCAAAAGAAGCGAACCGTCTATATTTCGCCTCTGAGTGTCAAAATCATCCCTCTGCCCTCCCCATGACAAATGAAAAAGAGCAATCGCCTTCGCACCGCAAAGATCACTGTCGTCGATATGTTCACAGATCTTGTCATAATCCTCCATATCAACGAGCACCTTTCTTAAAGACTCACTCTCCGCAAATCTGTCGTTGTGAGATGAGCCTTTTCTTCCTACCGCATATACTTTGTACCCATAATCTAACAGGTGCTCTGTCAGATTAGCTCCCGCAAATCCAAAGGCACCTGTTACTATGGCAATCTTACCATTATTGTTCATATTTATTACGCTTTCCCGCATGCTTTCTTGATAACGTTTGCCATGAACTCGATCTTGTCATCGTTAAGTCCCGGATAAACTCCGATCCAGAACGCATTGTTCATAACATAATCCGTCACGGACAGATCGCCGATAACTCTGTAATCTCCGGCATCTTCAGCATTCTTCTTGCATACAAACTCATCAAAGCAAGGATGTTTTGTGACATTTCCGCTAAAGAGAAGCCTTGTCTGAATATTATTATCTTCAAGAGCCTTGGTTATGGCATTTCTTGTAAGTTCGTTGCCGTTTCCGTCCTTAGCTCCCTCTTTTACGCCCATGATAAATCCAAACCATGAAGGATTGCTGTTCTCAGCAGGTTCAGGAAGGATAAGAACATCTTTGAGACACTCAAGTTTCTCATAGAGAAGCTTCCAGTTCTTTCTTCTTGCATCGGCAAAACCGATGAGCTTATCGAGCTGCGCACATCCGACTGCCGCCTGCATATCGGTAGCCTTGAGGTTATATCCAAGATGGCTGTAAACATATTTGTGATCGTATCCAACGGGAAGCTGACCAAATTTGCCGTCAAATCTGTGGCCGCAGAAATTATCTTTTCCGGGAGGACAGATACAATCGCGTCCCCAGTCTCTGTAACTTCTTACAAGCTTGTGAAGAAGAGCGTTGTTTGTATATACACAACCGCCTTCACCCATTGTAATGTGGTGCGGAGGATAGAAACTTGATGTTCCTATATCGCCCCATGTTCCCGTAAATGCTGTCTTTCCGTCGATCGTATACTCTGAACCCAGAGCATCGCAGTTATCCTCAACAAGCCACAAACCGTGCTTGTCGCAGAACTCTCTTACCGCCTTAAGATCAAAAGGATTTCCAAGTGTATGTGCAATCATTACAGCTTTTGTCTTGGGGCTGAGTGCCTCTTCAAGCATTGTAACGTCAATATTGTACTGAGGTACGGTAACGTCAACAAATACAGGCACTGCACCGTACTGCATGATAGGTGCTACCGTTGTGGGGAATCCGCAGGCAACTGTGATAACTTCGTCGCCTCTTTTTATCTGTCTGTCACCGAGTTCCGGCGCAGTAAGTGCCATAAACGCGATAAGATTTGCCGATGATCCGCTGTTTACAAGACTTGCAAATCTGACATTTAAAAGCTCCGCAAATCTCTTCTCGAATTCATCCGTATATCTTCCCGCAGTAAGCCAGAAATCAAGTGAAGAATCCACAAGATTTATAACTTCCTTCTCATCAAAAACTCTTCCCGAATAAGGAATTCTGTCTCCCTCGGTAAAGCTGTCGTTATCTTTTTTCAAAAAACGGTTATAATAATCCGCAACAAGGTTTAAAATCTGCTCCCTTGCCTGCTGTTCGCTATTACTCATCTCTTACTCTTTTCTCCTATACCTGTTTGTAATACTCGTTTATCTGATCCATCATGCACTTAACGGCTTCGCCCTTAAAATATGCGCATGTCCACTCTGCGGTCTTTGCCACCGCATCTTCGATCGTCCATCTTGGCGACCACTTAAGTCTACTCTTTATCTTGGAACAGTCAAGTTTTAAGAAACTTGCCTCGTGAGGGCCTCCGTCAGGCTTTATCACAATATCTATGGCATGTCCCCTAAATTCCGGATTTCCTGCATTGTCCTTTGCAAGCTTGTTCCACGAATCCGCAAATGCTTCTGCAAGTTTTCCTGCAGTCACCGCGTCATCATCATTCGGTCCGACATTGTAATATCCCGCAAAACTCTTATCTTCATACTGCTTCTGCGCAAGAAGGATATATGCCGACAGCGCTTCGAGCACATGCTGGAACGGCCTTGTGGAGTCGGGATTTCTAAGAACTATCTCACTTCCCGCTTCCGCAGCTCTCACGCAATCGGGAATAAGCCTGTCATTGGCAAAATCTCCTCCGCCGATAACATTTCCCGCTCTCGCAGTCGACACCGCAATTCCCATCTCGTTAAAAAACGAATTGATATATGAATGTGTAACAAGCTCAGAACACGACTTACTGTTTGAATAGGGATCGAATCCGTCAAGCTTCTCATCCTCACGGTATCCCCATACCCACTCATTGTTCTTGTATACTTTGTCTGTGGTAACGTTCAAAAAAGACTTCACACTCGCGCAGTTCCTTACGCACTCGCACACATTTACAGTTCCCATGACGTTTGTCTCATAGGTATAACGCGGATCCTTGTATGAATCCCTTACAATAGGCTGCGCCGCAAGATGAAAAACAATCTCGGGCTTAACCTTATCAAAATACTCTTTTAATTCCTCAAAATTTCTGATATCACCGATATGCGAATCCATCTCGTTCGCGATTCCGGAAATTTCATACAGATTCTCTTTTCCCTCAGAAGGTGCAAGAGAGTATCCGTAAACATCGGCTCCGGCCATGATCATGATCTTGGAAAGCCAGCTTCCCTTAAATCCGGTATGGCCTGTTATGAGCACTCTTTTACCTTTGTAAAAATCTAACATCATTCACCTTTCTCTATCTCTGCGGCTTCTTTCTCGTAATCCTCAGCCTGCTCCTCATTGCCAAGCGCCTTATAACACTTCGCAAGGGCAAGCCTCGGGAATTCCTTGCTCTTCTTGATATCCAGTATGCTGGAACACTCATATGCCGCATTATAATACCAGACTATAGCTTCGTCATAGTCCTCTTTTCCGTAATAATAATCGCCAAGCTCACAGCACATCTCGCTGCACATCTCTGTCGCCGCATCCTTGAGCGAATACTTAAGAAGCGACTCCGCGTCATTCTCAAGAACCGCAATATGCGCAAGTACACAGCTCGCATCCTTGACTTCATCAACGCTTCTGGTGCTGTCTTTTACCGCTTCCGCAAAAAATCTCTTGGCTTTCAGGAAATCATCATCATCCCCGCCCATAAACAGCTCTCTTGCGTACATTCCGTGAAGTCTCTTCGAAATGCGCCTTCCGCTCTCCACAGCTCTTCTGAACGAAGCCAGATCGCGCTGCGCATGGCTTTCTTTGGGCCTGTGTATTATCTCAACCTCGCTGTTGCAGATAACCGGCTCTATAACAACCTGCTCATGGATCGGATCTTCCCATCTAAAGCTCCTGACTCTCCTAAAGAGCTTTGGCCTTAGTTCCCTGTCATAATTATAGACCGTTCTAAATGACAACTGATTGCAATAATACATCTGAACAATATCTATATCAAGTTCCTCAATATCTTTTTTCAGCTGGATAAATCTCTGTCTGTTATCCTCATCCAGCTCCTCATCGGCATCCGCAGCATATATGTAGTCACAGGACGCAAGGGAAAAAGAATAATTTCTCGCCTCACTGAAATCTCCCGTCCACTTAAAATCATATACTTTGGCGCCAAACTCTCTGGCAATCTCTACCGTCTTATCCTCGGAGCCCGTATCAACAACAATCATCTCGTCTACAATCCCCTGAAGACTCTTAAGACATCTGCCAAGATTTTCTTCTTCATTCTTAACTATCATGCAAAGACTGATTGTTATCATATTCCCCCTCCACTTTTTACATGTCTTGTAAAGCTCTTTTCTCCACTAAGTAATTTTACCTTAAAACAATATCTCTTTCTACATTTTATTGCCCGCAAAAGTGTATTATTGTACAATCGTTAGGTAATTACTTGATTGGACGGAAAGATAAATGTTTCAAAAGATTTTTAATATAAAAAAAGCTCTTATCATCAATTTAATAGTCATATTTGCGTGTGCTTGTTTCGGTTGTGCAAATTCCGAAGAATCCACTCAGGTCGACAGTCAGCAGGCTTTTAGCAAACCGGCTCCTTATGATACAAAAGATTACATAGAGGAATCATCACTTACAGATGCTGCAGAGGATCTTACCAAAGCAGCCTCAGAATATACACCTGTCAAAAACTTCGACTCAAGACTCAGCGTCCCGACATATGTCACAAAGATCGCAGACACCTGGTTCATCGTTGACTGTTATCACAACAGGGTTATCTACTCCGATTCGCTGGACACTCCTTTAAATGAATGGGATATCATGACATCCGACGCCACAAGGCCGCATACAATCGCAAGTGACGGCAATGTCTATATGATAGATGACACCGACAACAACCGAATTCTTATCTTTGAAAAGGTTGATGACAAGTTTATCCACACCCAGAGTTTTTATGACATCGGAATCCGTCCGCATTATACGGTATATGACCGCAACACAGACACCTTCTATGTTTGGAGCTCAATGACAGGAGAGCTTTTTTGCTTTAGAACTGACGCAAAGACTAACCGTGTCTATCTCACGGACAAAAGAAAAATCGAATCCCTCGATGGCATCTATATCCGCTCATTCTCTATAATTGACGGTGATATATATCTTGTTTCGGGAGTTTCCGACAAAGGTGTCGAGGCCACTGTCCTGCAATGCGACCTTGAGACACTGGAAGCAAAAAATACATACAACGTCCCCGACGAGCTCGCGGGAATGGTTCAGATAACCAGGATTCAGGATTACTACTATATTTCCGTTTCAACAGATAAGACAGGAAATCAGGATGTTGCGACCATTGTACGCACAAAATCTCTTGAAAACCTTGCATCAGGCGACTATGAAGATATTTATTCGCAGTATTTCATGGGCGGAGGAACTCCTTACTACATTTCATCCGTTGATGACACGTATTTCCTCACTGAGCACCGCCTAAAAGACCATGCTGTCTGGTCTTTCAAAGTTGAAGATAATGAAATAACAGACGTAGAGCCTATCTTCTAAATTTTTATAAAAATTTAATTTTTTTCTTTATCTCTGTACAATTTCCTAGTAAAATGTAATTAGGAGATACGAGAATGAGAATATTCGCAAACGTCAAAACGTCAATCAATCGATACAAGGATTATCGCACTATGACCAAAGACGATTTAGCGGACTTCTATCAGTCAAAGTGCGACTACTACCAGGAGTATGTATGGGTATGCCTGGTAGTCGGAACTATACTTTCGGCATTTTATGTGGTTCCGGATTATCTGATCAACGGCACCATAATGCCCACACTCATACCGAGAATTTCGGTATTGGGTATCTTTGTGTTGTTTCTTATAATCCTTCATTTTTATAACAGCAGAATAGTCATATTGACCGCTGATTTTCTGCTTGTTCATGCACTTGTCCTCGCAACGATATGGACAGTCTATTCTCTTGGTGTAAAAAAGCTTGCCGGAGAATTTTTCATCATAATGAATCTCATATTCCTTATTGTAGGTTTTGTCGCGAGGGTAAGAGGAATCATTATTTCATATGCTTTTTTTATTCTGGAGATTATAATCTCTCACTTTATTATTCACTACGAAAACCTATCAACCATAATGATCCTTGCAATCCCGTGCAGTCTTGCAGTTATCTTTTCACACTGCCTTTGGACGCTTGTTTATCTCGATCATTACAGACTTCAGCAAAAGCTTGAGCTTGCGATGATCACTGATCCTCTCACTCAGGTTTACAACAGACATCTCCTGGAAAAAATAGTGACTAAAAATGCTCTCATAAATATGGAAGAGCCCATTGCAATAGCGATGCTGGACATCGATAATTTCAAAAAACTAAATGACGATCACGGTCACTACACGGGCGACCTTACTCTTCTCTACATGGGCCAGAAGCTCTCCAAAGAAACTCATTCTGACGACTATGTTATCCGCTTTGGTGGCGAGGAGTTTATCGTGATCTTTAGAAAATGCGACATTAACAACGCCTGTGCACGTATGGAGCAGTTCCGTCAGGACATCGAAAAAGCCGAGGACTCCCCGGTACCGTTCACCATATCTGTCGGCGTCTCCAAGTACACAGGCGACTTCTCCAAGACCATCCAGAACGTCAACAATGCTCTCACCAAAGCCAAAAACTCCGGGCGCAACAGTGTGGTGGTGGTGTGATGGTGTAAGCGGTAGGTTGTGGATGGGGGGACGTAATCGAAAGGGCAGAGGTATATTATATTTGCTCAGATTGTGCTAGGCACTCCAATGAGCCCCTAAAGCAGTAATCGATCGTGCAAGGGCACTCACGATTACTTGGGCTCATTTCCGTAGCACAAATTCGCAAATATAATATACCTCTGCCCTTTCGATTACTGACTACGCATACCCACAATACAACAAGCTACATACATCGTCACGTACCCAGCCAAGCATACATTTCTCAGCTCGAATTAAGGTACATTCTTGCATCACTTATGCAGTATCAATAGAAACATCCGGGCGGAGGGAACACGAATGCTGCAAGCCATTCGCCCCTTCTATAACGTAAAAAATCATAGTATATAAGAGTTGAATGGGCCTCTGAGCTCGTCGGTACTTATGCCACGTCTTTTGTGGCATTAGTACCGCTACGAAGCGAGGGGAGCGAAAGTGTCCCTGAAACTCTTATATACTATGATTTTGTATTCTATAGATGTGTAAATTACTCCTCAGATGTATCCCCCACAGGCTTTCCACCGGTTGCGAGCCACTTGAGGTAGGCATTGATGAAAGGATCGAGTTCGCCGTCAAGTACACCGTCTGCGTTTGATGCCTTAAAGCCTGTACGTGTGTCATTTACCATTGTGTAAGGCTGAAGGACATATGAACGGATCTGGCTGCCCCATGCATTGTCTTTTACCTCTCCGCGGATTCCATCAAGCTTGGCCTGATTCTCTTCCTGCTTCATGATAAAGAGCTTTGCTTTCAGCATCTGCATAGCCTTGTCCTTGTTCTGGAACTGTGAACGCTCATTCTGGCAGGCAACTACAACACCTGTAGGAATGTGAGTGATACGAACGGCTGATGATGTCTTGTTGATATGCTGACCGCCGGCACCACTTGAACGATATGTATCGATCCTGAGGTCATCGGGATTGATCTCGATATCAACATCTTCCTCAATATCAGGCATTACATCGCATGATACGAAAGAAGTCTGTCTCTTAGCCTGTGCATTGAAAGGACTGATACGAACAAGTCTGTGAACACCGTGCTCGGACTTGAGAAGTCCGTAAGCATTTGTTCCTGAGATCTGGAAAGTAACAGACTTTATGCCTGCTTCGTCACCATCAAGAAGGTCAAGCACTTCTGTTGTGAATCCTTTTCTCTCAGCCCATCTTGTGTACATACGATAGAGCATGCTTGCCCAGTCGCAAGCCTCTGTTCCGCCGGCACCGGCATTTAATCTGAGAATTACATCATATTTGTCATAAGGCTGATTGAGAAGATTGCTGATCCTGATGTTCTCAAGAGTTGTCTCAAAATCATCAAGCTCCGCTCTGATCTCTGCAGCCATGTCATCATCATCGACACCTTCTGCATTCTGCATGTCAATAAGATCGATTATATCTCCGTACTGATTGTTCAGCTTCTCGATTCCTTCAACAAGATCCTGCATGTTCTTAAGATCTTTGGTCTTCTTGTTTGCCTTCTCGGCATCATCCCAAAATCCGGGCTCTTCCATTTCACGGCTGAGCTCTTCTATAATCTTCTTCTTGGTATTCAGATCAAGAGATGCCGTAACCTCATCAAGAGTGCCTCTCAAGTTCTGAATTTCTATTTTCATTTGATCAAGTACTACCATTATGTTCTCCTCTTTTCGCGATACGTAATATTTCTTTTTTGAAAAAATACTGCTATGTCAGTATTTCTTTAGCCAAACCGTATCGCTCATACCCTGCCGCAGCAATTCTTATATTTCTTGCCACTTCCGCAAGGGCAGGGATCATTAGGATAAACCTTGGCTTCAACTCTCTTAACGGGTGCCTTCTGTGCCGTATCGTCCTTGTTTGTTCCTGTAACCTTGGCAACCTGCTCACGCTCTACCTTCTCTTCGATATGAACATGGAAAAGAAGTCTCACTGCGTCTTCCTTGATTCCCTTTGTCATATCATCGAACATCTCATAACCGGCAAGCTTATACTCGAGCTTGGGATCCCTCTGTCCGTATGCCTGAAGACCGATACCCTGACGAAGCTGATCCATATCGTCAATGTGATCCATCCACTTTCTGTCGATTACTTTCAAAAGAATAACTCGCTCAATCTCTCTGATTGTCTCAGGCTCAGGGAATTCAGCCTCTTTTGCCTCATAGAGCTTAACAGCTTCTTCTTTGAGCTGCTGAATAAGTCCTGACTTTGTGAGATTGTCTATACGTCCTCTGTTAATCTTCTTAAGAGGAATTGTAGGAAGCAAGAGCTCATTAAGCTCGGTAAGATTCCAATTATCTGCATTGCTCTCTTCACCTACAACAGTCTCTACAGATGACTCAACAATATCAGTGATCATCTTGTAAATAGAATCCCTCATGGATTCTCCGTTAAGAACTTTCTTACGCTCAGCATAAATAATCTCTCTCTGCTCATTGTTTACCTGATCGTACTCGAGAAGGTTCTTTCTGATTCCGTAGTTGTTGGACTCAATCTTCTTCTGTGCGGTCTCAATAGCCTTAGAAAGTGATGAATGCTCAATTTCCTGTCCCTCAGGAATTCTGAGCGCATTAAACATTGCAATAAGTCTCTCAGATCCAAAGAGTCTCATAAGATTATCTTCAAGTGAAAGATAGAATCTTGATTCACCGGGATCTCCCTGACGACCTGAACGTCCACGAAGCTGATTGTCGATACGTCTGCTCTCGTGTCTCTCAGTTCCGATTATCTTAAGACCGCCGGCTTCCTTTGCTTCCTCGTCAAGCTTAATATCGGTACCACGACCCGCCATGTTTGTGGCAATTGTAACAGCACCGTGCTTACCTGCCTCTGCAACGATCTCAGCTTCCATCTCATGGAACTTGGCATTAAGTACCTGATGAGGAATGCCTCTCTTTTTGAGGAGCTTACTGAGTTCTTCCGAAGCCTCGATTGTGATTGTACCTACAAGAACAGGCTGTCCCTTCTTGTGTGCTTCTTCTACGGAATCACAGATAGCCTTAAGTTTCTCTTTCTTGGTCTTGTACATAGCATCCTGAAGGTCTTTACGGATAACAGGTGCGTTTGTAGGGATCTCTATAACGTCCATTCCGTAGATATCACGGAATTCTCTTTCTTCTGTAAGAGCAGTACCTGTCATACCACACTTTTTCTCAAACTTGTTAAAGAAGTTCTGGAATGTGATGGTTGCAAGTGTCTTAGACTCTCTCTTAACTTTAACATGCTCTTTTGCTTCTATAGCCTGGTGAAGTCCGTCTGAATAACGACGTCCGGGCATAACACGACCTGTAAACTCATCAACGATAAGAACTTCGTCGTTCTGAACAATGTAGTCGTGATCTCTCTGCATAAGGTTATTTGCTCTGAGAGCAAGAATAATATTGTGCTGGATCTCAAGATTCTCGGGATCGGCAAGATTCTCTATGTGGAAGAATTTCTCAACTTTAGCAACACCCTGCTCAGTGAGGTTAACAATCTTATCCTTCTCATTTACGATGAAGTCGCCTGTCTCTTCTCTCTCAATACCCATAATGGCATCCATCTTGGAGAGCTCTTCCATGTCTTCACCTCTTGTCATCTGCTTGGCAAGAATGTCACATGCTTCATAGAGCTTTGTAGACTTATCAGACTGGCCTGAAATAATAAGAGGTGTTCTTGCTTCGTCGATAAGGATTGAGTCAATCTCATCGATGATCGCGTAGTTAAGTCCGCGAAGAACGCACTGCTCCTTATAAATAGCCATATTGTCACGAAGATAATCGAAACCGAGCTCATTGTTTGTAACATATGTAATATCACAAGCATAAGCAGCTCTTCTCTCCTCAGAGTTCATGCTGTTAAGTACAACACCAACCGTAAGTCCGAGGAATTCATGAATCTTACCCATCCACTCAGCATCACGCTTTGCAAGGTAATCGTTTACGGTAACGACATTTACGCCCTTACCTTCAAGTGCATCAAGATATGAAGGAAGTGTAGCAACAAGTGTCTTACCTTCACCGGTTCTCATCTCTGCAATTCGTCCCTGATGCAATATAACACCACCGATAAGCTGTACTCTGAAGTGTTCCATTCCAAGCACACGCTTTCCGGCCTCACGGACAACCGCGTATGCCTCAGGCATGATATCATCAAGTGTTTCTCCGTCTGCAAGTCTCTTCTTAAACTCTTCGGTCTTGCCCTTAAGTTCCTCATCTGACAGAGCCTGCATTATAGGTCTCATAGCTTCTATTGAGTCAACCGTACTACGGATTCTCTTAAGCTCCCTCTCACTGTGTGTTCCTATTATTTTGTTAATAATACTCATCTTTATTTCTCCCTAAAAAAGGGTATAATGTCCCTTTATTTTAGCAAAAGTCCGTTGTACATTGTAACAGATTTGCATAAACTATTCAACTTTCTACTTTATATAAGGTAGTCTGTGTTTTTTGCTATCGGTTCCAAACTTCGAAAATGCTTGTGTTCGGCTGCGCGGTGATTTTCATAATTCCACCAAAGCCGGAAATGCTTCCTTTCGACGTTGCTCAGAGAAGTCAGCATTTCCGGCTTTGGTGAAATTTGAAAATCATCCTGCTCGTCCGAGAACTGCGCATTTCCGAAGTTTGGAACCGATAGCAAAATTCTACGGAAACCTTAAAAACATATAGAAACTTAAATGCGTTTATTTTCCTTAATATATATATTTGATATGTTATGAAAAAATATTTCTTATTGTATCAAATATATTATTTGATTTATCGGATGTGGTGCATGATATTTCGTCAGTATGTGTTTGGGACGGGGCTTTTGGGGAGGAAGGTGATGCTTTGGGAGTGTCGATTTTTTCTACGCTTCTGTCCTGGGCTTTTTTGGTGAGGTCCATTTGGTAGAAGGGGTCGGTTAGTTTGATATTATCGTCCATAATCTGCTCAGGCGAATACTTTTTCAGTCTTTCGTTGAATCTGCGATCAGACATAATGCCTTCATAATGTTCTTTCAAGCGTCTGTACAACTCGGCAACAGCGCGGTCTTCGTCTTTGAAAATATTCTTCTCGCTATATGCACCACCTGATGGCATTCCGAAATATACAACATATTCTCCTGTTTTTTTCTCTTTATATATCCCACATTGAGGACATGCTTCGCCATGAAACATGACAGGTACCGTAACTTCGATATGATCACAGCACTCTCTCAATTCTTCTATTGTTTGGGGTACTTTTTCTTCTTTAATATCCATTTTTCTACCTTCTCATAAAAAACTATTCAACAAAAAGCAGCTATAGAAATGATGATCCATAGCTGCCAAATATTTTATGATTATTTGATTTTGGACTATTATAACCGTTGTCCTTCGGGTGTGCAATATTAACGATCAACTTCTTAGAATTATCCGCGGAAATCCGGATTGCTGTACACAATGCTTATCACCTTACCATTTTCTATATTAAAGCTCATATTGAAGCCTTCGCATGAGAATATTTCCAATTCTCCGTTGTCAAACTTATCAATTTCATACGGATCTCCATAAGCAGCCCTTACATCTTCCATCTTACTTCCAATGGTTATTCCCTTTTCAGTCTTAAATCCGCTACCTGTAACCGCCATTAGATCAATAGTTGTTTTTTCTCCGTTAACTGATGTTGCTATAGTCAGCCCAAGGCCATTTGCGTCCTTATCAAAATCATAACTATTTCCGGCATCGTCATCGACTGTCTTGGCAACGGACTTTATTCCCTCCACAACAGTATTGGCATCATCTGTAAAAGAAAATGTCTTTCCATTATACTCAAAAGTCGGTTCTGCTTTTGTCATAAACACTTCCGGCAAAGGATCATTTTCTGTTGATATATCCGCATCTTCAGTATTTGCACTACTTTCTGTTGTCTGCTCTGCGGTTGTTTCAGGTGTAGTTTCTGTTGTAGTTTCGGAAGTGCTGCTTCCACATCCCATAAGTGCGAGCATCATTGCAGATGCCATCATAATTGCTGCTAAACTTCTTTTTTTCATTACTCTTCCCTCGCTAAAATGTATTTTTTCACTGCTGGTACCTCTTTATTTGTAGCTGTACCAATCGTCTTAATACACTTATACAGCATCAGTCTTTTTCTGTCAACCCGCAATCTTATTTTTTATTATCTTTTTTATCATTCCCCTTATCTCTCCATATTCTTCATAAACTTAAGCTATAGTATTTCCGGTATTTTGAAGCGAGTAAGAGTGGCAATTTTTTCCGAGTTATATGATAAAAAACAACTGTGGAAATTCCGCAGCTGCCATTTCTGTATCTACTATATTTGCCTTCAACTAAACTCAACATTTGGGGTCTGATTATTCTATTTTTAACGCATTCCTTTTATCACTTCGAATATATGTTTAATTTTTTCAGTAATAACGCCAATAATACCATTGTCATATATATGTGACGCCTCTGTTTTTATCGAATATGAAGATTCTCGCTGATGACCAAAAGATTCTTTTTCACGTTGCGCTTCTTTTGGTTTTTCCGCTTCGGAACATTCGTTATTTTCAAACATAGCTTTTTGAACAAGCTCCATTTGATAGAAAGGATCATAAAACTTAACCTCTTCTAACGACTGTTTTTTCAAATTTGCTTGAAACTTGAGTTGAGCAATAGCTGAATCATAATCACTCTTCAATAATCCATAAAGCACAGCAACCGCGCTTTTCTCATCTCCTCGGTAAATAGCCCTTTCTCTATAATTATATTCATAGCATTCCCTACGATATACAACATACTCATCTGTCAATTCATCTTTAAATATTCCGTAGTTCTTGCATCCTTTCTCACGGAATATAACCGGTACCGTAACATCAATGCAATCGCAACACTCTTTCAATTCTGCAACTGTTAGTGGCACTCTTTCTTCTGAATAATCCATCTTTTCCTATTACCTTTTCAATTTCAAAAAGCAGCTATAGAAATTCCCATAGCTGCTTATATTATCACTTTACTTTTGACTTTTTTATACGCTGTCCCTTTTCCAGATATACCAAGCAGTGGCCATTTACAACCTTCGGAGCATCAACTCTATCATCTTCATAGCCAAACTGAGGCTCTAACACCCATTCTCCTTTAGTGTTGATAATCCCATATTTATTGTCACATTCCACAACAGCATAACCATCTTTTGAAAACGTATTTGCTTTGGATATACCATCCAATTCTATTGCCGTTTTTCCTTCTTTGTCTATATAAAAATATTGATTATCCTTACATACAGCAGCTAAACCGCAAGAAAACTCTCCTCCCCAATCATATTGAAGATCAATGACCATTTCACCTTGTTCATTGATATACCCCCATTTTTCGCCATCTTCTACAAGCGCAAGACCTTCAACGAAATTCCCAAATAACTCATAATTATAATCTGTAATATATTCGCCTTTAGCATTGATACATGCAGCTTTTCCACCTTTTTCTTTTTCTACTTCAAACTTACCTTCACCATGATAAATTACAAGAAAAAAGTTTTCGTCAATAATTTGTTTGCCGCTATTAATATCAATTATTTCTTGAAGATTTGTCTCCGGATTTCCAAGTACCCAAATACCTTCATCAGAATAAACGTTTACATTACTATATTTAGGCTCTATATTCCAATTTCCCTTCTTATCTATGCGCCCCCATAACTTCGTATTAGAGTCTTTAACCCATGCAAAACCATCTTGGTTAAAAGAATATGCACCTTCATACTGCGGTTCTATTATCCATTCTCCATTGGTATTTATATAGCCAAATCCCTTTCCTTTAACACCAACTATACTTAACCCTTCACTAAAGCGTGTCTCAGCGTCAATATCTTCCCAATCATAATCACCTTGTATCTGGCCTATCTCATTAAATTTTTCATCTAAAATTTTTACTTTATTTTCATCTACATAACGCGCAATTATAGGAAAATCTATCGGATCACCCTCAGTTATAGAACATGGCCCCCACATTTTGTCATCAACTATATTGCCATTTGCATCCATAAAAAACGAAGCATACATTCCGTCTTTTTTATTACCAGATACTATTGTTCTATCAATAAGAACAATACCTCCTTCATTATACTGATGTTTTTGAAGCTCCAACGGATTTTTGTTTACTATATTTCCTTCCATATCAATAAAGTAATATCCTGATTCTTTTATCCTGCCCCAAGTAATTATCAAGACTATAACAACCGCCATAAAAACTATAAGAATTTTAGAACAGATCGTATTATCACCTTTAACTAATTTCTGTATCATTGCTAATTCCCCCAAGAATACCATATATCATATTTTTCACCCTTACCATCTGGTTTTTCATCAAAATTATCATGCGGTAGTGCTTTATAATCCTCATTAAACTCTTCCATATCTTCGTAAAACTCTTTTGCACTTGAATTGGAATCAAATTTATAACCACCATAAAGCATACTCATCTTTTTATCATAATCCGTTTTGCCTTTCCATTTCTTTTCCAACTGTCCTGCATCATAATCACTTATTCCGCAAATATCCTTCAATCCACATCCATCAGTAGCCAACTTATTAAGATTATCATCATATCTGTGAGATTGCATTCCTGTATGCACTATTGCATATGTCTTATCTTCACCGTCAATTTCATAAGTACACGTTCCAACAGATCCAACCATTCTCGAGAAATATGTATTTTCTTCTTCTCTTTTAGCTGCATCGACAGCATCCGTTGCAGCAATCACATTATACGCATCAAATGCCACTCCGGTTGCCGCATCATATCTTGTAGCCTCAGAAACATGTCGATTTGAATGATTCAGCTTGTCTTTATAGTATGATGAACTATTTTTATCCAACCCATCATCCAAAGTTTTATAATATTGTTTCAATGCAAACTTTCCGCCTGAACTTATAAAATTATTTGCATTAGTCGTTGCTGTTCCTTCCGATAAGTCAATATTGGTAATTCCTCTTGCAACAACACTCCATGAAGGATCAATTACAACAGCTCCCAAATACACTGTATCTCTTAACATTCTTTCAACAGCTTTCTCTTGAGCTTTAACAGCTGTATCTACAATAGTCGTCGTATTATTTGTACCCAGTTTATCATTTACCGAGTGAAAATCATCCTCAAAGCCAACTGTCATTGTAAAACACTTACCATTTTGCTTATTTGAAACATCAAGAATAATATCATCTCCATATTCAAAATCTGTCACTATATAATCTTCCTTCGAAAAAAACTTATCATCCGCATCAATCTTTTTATCCAAGAACTCGAAGGTATCATATATAAGCAAAGCTTTTCTATGTTCTTCACCATACTGCTTTACTATCTCTCCTTCGTAATTTGCTTTCATATAGCCATATTCATAATTTGAACTTAATGCAACCATATATGTACCGTTCTTATATAGTTCCAAAATCTTCTGTGAATTCTTGTCCCCTAATATAATATTCATCTCGGACATAAAATGCTTACTGCTTTTAAGATCCGCAAAACGCTCTCCATTATTATTAAATCCTGTGTGCAATGAATTATTCAAAAATTTAGCCGCATAAAATGAACATGCTGTAGCTGGAATATAGTAAACTCCTCCAAAAATATTAACCTTAGTATCTACTACATCATCTATATACTCATAAGCCTTCTTTAAATCACCTAGCAATATACACTTCATAAATTCGACTTCTTTTCCATCTTTCTGACGAACTTTATCTTCTAATGTTACAGCCTCTATACAAGCCGCAACCTCATAAAGAGAAAAACCATTCTTTAAAGCCTTATCAATAACATCATCGGAAATATGCATCTTATAGAGTTCACTTCTGAGTATTCTATCAAGCTGTGCCTGATCTACATCCTTGTCTTTGCTCGAATAATCGTAACTTCTAGAATGATCACCTATTAACTCTTTTCTGGTAATATAACTATATTGTTGTGCAATGTCAGTATTAAAAGTCTTTACTCCATTTACATAAGTATCAAAAGCCTCATAAAGAGTGGTTAATCTGTCTTTTTTATTTAAATCCGTACATATATTTAAAGCTTCAACGTAATAATTTATCTGTTTTTCTTTTAACTTCCCCAGTATCTCCTCCAATCTTGAAAAGTCATTGGAAATATTCCTAAACTCATTTACAGCCTCTTCAGTTGTTGTACTAAGAAAACCATTAGTATAATTCGCGCTATCAAGGTATAGAATGTCCGTCTCAGTTTCCACACAACTACTTGGAGGAATTACCTGTCCACCCACAACTATTTCGTAAAAATTCTCACATTGCACAATGAGCTTTTTAGCTTCCATTATAGCGGTAGTATTTATACATATCGCCGAAGCCAATCTATTATACATTTGACTAAAATACACTATATCATAATCTTTATACTTATTCTCAAAAGCATAAGAGGCGCTTCCGCTTGTATACTCAGTAAACTTTTTCATGCTCAAGTTCATCTGCCCCGCCCACTGAAGTAATTTTTGCCTTAAATCCACATATTCTTGTTGTATTTTAAGCAAATGCTCTCTGTCAAGGTAAACCTCCACTTCTGCCTTATCCGTTGCAACATTTGCGTTTCTATTAATTTGATTTGTTGAATCTGTTGCCATATATTTCTCCCTATAAAAATAAATCAAAGATATTACTTCACTTCAAGTGCATTTATCTCCGCTAAATTCTTGTCTATATCTTGAAAAGCAAGCTTATAATTCTTTAAAAGATCTTGTTCGTCATCGTAAAGTTTCATAGTAAACGTCAAATAACATGCAAGTGTATTAGCCGCAAATAAAAATCCGTCTCCCGCAGTTCCTACCCAATTATTAGCCATACCAATATTATTTTTCACAAAGAGATCCACCTGCTTTTTTGAATCATCCCTTAAAGCTACATTTTCCCAACGTACTTCATCAACTTTGTCGGTACACAAATACTTTTTATCAACATTACTTTCATGCATAAATATATATCCTCTTCTTTTCTTTGAAATCAACCAGCCTGATCTTCATTATTGTTATCATTCGCTCTTCTCTGTTCTTCTTCCCATTCTTCCTGTTCAGCTCGATATTTTTCAAGTAACTCATTTAATTCATCAATAAGATCTGAAATCTTTCTACTTATAGAACTCAAAGAAGGCCCTATATTCTCATTAAGTGCTTCCATTTTTAATTGAAAATCATTTTGTGGAATTTCCGCTGAAAAGACATATGTATTTGCAAGTGCCGTCAACTTTCCACTTAAATTATTGTCATACTTCAGCATATTTTCTATCAAATACTGTGCGCTATGAAGTCTATCCAGATCAATTTCTATTCTGGCTATATCCCCACTTCTATCCTGTGCCATCCTCTCTCCTTTTTAGCAATAGCTTGTGCCACGCCAATTGATTTAAATTTTTATAATTATAATCCTGACATTATCACATTTTGTTTTGTACATCTTTTTTAACACAAAGCCCATAATGTGAAATCAGAATTAAATATATATATATTATTCCGCGCATTTTATCAATATCTTTTTATTGTACTTTTTACAATAAGCCATCTTTATTAATATGTTATTAATTGTTTCATCAATTAAATACATACAAAAAAGCGGCTCAAAAAGCCGCTTTTTCGCAATAATAACTTTTTCTCTTACAGTGTTTCCACCGTATATATAATTCACGTTGCATATTCCAATTCGTATTTAAAATCCGCTTCCACCAGTGCTTCCTGCTCATGAGAACTGATAATAACAGTGCTTCCTTCAACAGAGAAGCTCTTTAGCAGTTGCAAGACCGCTCTGACATTTTTGCGATCGAGGTTGGCTGTGGGTTCATCCATGATAACGAGCTTGGGATGTGTAATGAGGGTTCTGGCGATTGCTGCACGTTTTATCTCTCCGCTTGAAAGACTTGACGGATACTCGTTTTGCAGATGAGAAAGCCCCAGAGCTCCCAGGAGTTCTTCAAACTCATCTGAAACAGCTCTTTTATCTCCCTTATTGCCGGTGCTGATATCATAGGCAAGTTTCAGATTTTCACGAAGCGTAAGATACGAAATAAGCTCACAGTTCTGCGTCATAACGCCCATAAATCCTGTTCTTAATTCAGACAAGCCATCATCGCCGAGAGACGTTATTTCTTTTTCGCCGTAGTACACCTTACCTTGCGTCGGCCTGCTGAGGCCTGCAATTATATTAAGGAGTGTGCTCTTGCCAACGCCGCTGTCGCCGCTTATCACGGTGAACTTCCCGTGCGGGATCGTAACGCTCACTTTATCAAGAACCGTGAATTCACGCTTGTCGCGCTTATATTTTTTTGTTATATCATCCAATAAAATATCCATTCTATCTATCTCCAAAAAGTGCGACTATCTTATGAATACACATTCTCGGGACACAATTTCTTTATACTGAAAAAAGCGCATACCGGCCCGAGTATTGTCGTAAGTAAAAAAGCTATGACAACAACCGCTGCTTCTTCAAAGGGACGCGGCGCGGTAAAAGGAATCTTTGTAGTCGCCTCAATAAACTGCAAAAGTACAATAAATGAAAGAAAGCCAAGCACTGTCCCAATAAGTGCTCCCGGCGCAGATGTCCACAACACTTCGCGCATCAGAAACACCTTTATCTTCTTTCTTCCGATTCCTATCGTGCGCAATATCTCAACCTCTTTTTTCCTGTCATTCAAAGTGATGTAATGAATTATGAACAGCAAAAAAATGCTGATAAGCACGATAAGCACTATCACAAAAGCATAGATGACATACGTGTCTTTAAGTCCCGAAAAGAGCTTTGCCGAGACACTCTCCGTCGTGATGATATCGACATTATCAAGTCTCGAAAGTCTGGCAACCACTATAGGTATGCTCTCTTTTTCCGAAACTTTTATGCATACTACGGAGACATCTTTTGAATTAACTTCCGCAATGACGCCCTGCCCCGCCTGCTGCGCATTTTCCATGATCTCGCCTATGCGGTCTCTGCTCACAAATACCGATGCGTCCATGGAAGATCCGCTCTCGTCAAGAGAAGCGGCTACAGCGTACTCTTTTCCAAACATCTTAAATGAACCGTCTGTCACATTGACTTTGCTTCCGACAATCAGTGCCCCGTCTTCAAGCGACTTTAAGTACTTCTTGTCGATCCATGGCGTCACGACAAAGTCAGAATCCATGTCGATTCCTATTATCTGAACCGGCTGGTCGCAGCACGAAGACTCAAGTGTCATAAGAAACGTCTGGGGCGATGCAGTCTCTACGCCGTCCGTCTGCCTGATACTGTCCACAACTTCCGAATCCATGTAGAAAAAGCTCTTTTTCGTGGTCAAAAGAATCCCTTCCATATCCTCGCCGTATCCTTTCGGCGCAACGATTATGTCAGCTCCCATACGCTCTGCAACATTTTTGCTCCCGTGCTCCATTCCAAATGCGGTGAGACAAATAACGACCATTGCAAAGGACAGCACCAGCCCGATAAGGATCAGGCCGATGCTGCGATATAATTTTGAACTTATGCTTTTAAAAACCAGCTTATGCAAGAGTTCCATTCTTTTTTCCCCTTAAAATTATCAACAGATCTACAACTGCGATCACTGTAAGGACAATCCCCGTCAATAAAAGAAACGGTCTTGTATACACATAGCAGTGCATTGTCTTCATCGAGCACACAGGCGCTATGACTATCGGAAGGATTGCAATGAAGATTCCTCCTACGACCTGCGCTATTGATGCCAGTTTTTCCGCGATTTCCTTCTTTATGAATATCTGTGCCGCAGCTAAAACGCCGAGTACTATACTTGCGACCACTGCAAAACTTCTTGTCTTATGACACTTTGCTTCCATATCACCCATATCACCGCAAACATGCGCAAATGTATAGATTCCAATTATCACAAGTGCAAAAATAAGCACCCTTACTATGTTTACAATCACTTTTGATTTCATAATCATTCTCCCGGTCTTTTTTAGTATTAAGGAAACGCCGATTAAAGCGTTTCCCTCATAAATTCTCAGCTGTTCTCCGTAAACTTCTTGCTTCCCGGATCATATGTGAATGACTCCGGAACTCCCTCAAGATCGGGGAAAACAGTTTTGGTAAACTCCTCTGCATCAAGTGATGGATCAAGATCTCCCGTCTTCTGAAGGTCGTCAAATGATGCCTTGAAAGTCTCTCTTCCAAGTTCTACCGAAGGTTCATAGTTAAGACTTGCAAGAATCTCTCCGTATCTGACAATGTCGTCGTTGCTCTCAGAGGGCATGTAACCCTTTTCCACCTGAAGTCTTGCGGCTTCGTCGGGAAGTGCCTGCACAAATGCTGCTGCCTTCTGGATTGCTCTTGCGTATGCCGCAGCACCCTTTGGATTCTTAGCAATAAGCTCCTGTGACACGTAAGCCTGGCAGCAATATTCCTGTGAAAAGACCTCATCCTCGCCTATATCAAGGATCTTAATAAAGTCATAGTTCTTTTCCGCATTATATGCCACGGGATCGTGTATTCCGATCGCATCTACGGCGCCGTTATCAAGCGCTGTCGGCAGGTCTGTCATCGCATATGTCACAAACTGAATATCAGCATCGCTTCCGTTTACGTTAAATCCGAGGCTAAAGAGCTTTCTCTTAAGCTGAATCGGCGCAGAATCCGACAATGACGCAACGCCTATCGTCTTGCCCTTAAGATCTTCAAGGCTGTTTACACCCGATCCGTTCTTTGAATAGAACTTTGTGCATCCTCTGTGAAGTCCCGTAACAAAAGAAATCTGAAGGCCGTTGGAAATCGGCTGCATAAGCGTACCTGTAAGTCCATAGCCGGCATTGATCTCACCGCTTGTTATCTGCTCCGTGATCGTATCAATATTGGAAGTAACAACTTCGTATTTCTGTCCGATTGCTTCGAATTCTTCATCAAAATAGCCGTTTATTATAGCTATATGAACCGGCGCAAGACACAAGCTTTCCTTATTATTCAGTATCTTTACTGTAAGTTCGTCTCCTCCTTCATTTTTCTCAGACTTGGCTCCGCACCCTGTAAGTAGCGCCACTGTCACAGTCAGTGCCAAGACACTTGCAATTACCTTTTTCATTTCTTTTTCTCCTTAAACTTATAAATAATACTCCGGCTCTCTGTTCTCTCCGGCATAATTTAGAATCTCCAGGATCTTCGTCCTGTATTTTATAAAGTCATTTCCTCCTCTCGCCCTTGGTCTTCCCAGTTCAATATCAAGTACCTGCTCTATTTTGGCGGGTCTGGGAGTCATTATGACAACCTTGTCTGACAGATATACCGCCTCATCAACATCATGTGTGACCATGATCATTGTCATCTTCTGATCTTTCCAGATTCTCAGGATCTCATCCTGCATATTCATTCTTGTAAACGCATCCAATGCGCCAAGCGGCTCATCAAGCAAAAGAACTTTCGGATGTCCCACAAGTGCTCTTGCAAGCGAAGCTCTCTGATTCATTCCGCCTGACAACTGGTGCGGATACGAATTCTCAAAGCCCGTGAGTCCTACCATCTCTATGTATTCTTTTACATCCTCCTTGCTTTCTTTATATATTCCCCTTGCCTTAAGGCCAAATGCTATGTTCTTTTCGATAGACAACCACGGATACAGATTGGCCTGCTGAAATGCAAATCCTCTTTCATATCCGGGCCCCGTCACGGTTTCGCCGTCAAGGTATACCGCACCCTCATCTGCAAGTCCGAGTCCCGCTATTGCCCTCAGAAGCGTTGTTTTTCCACATCCCGAAGGTCCTATAAGGGATATGAACGCCCCCGGCTCAATATCAAGATTTACTCCGTTCAGAGCATTTACGACACTCCCGTCAGGATTGGTAAAGCTCTTGGATACATTATCAATTTTTATCTCTCCTACCATTTGATCACTCCCTTCTGCCATCCAAGTAATCTGTCTTTGATCCTGAATAAAAGAGTAATTATCAGATTACACAGGACTGCCAGCAGAATAAGTCCGGCGTACACATTTGCATACAGCATCATGCTCTTTTGCCAGTTAAGATACCAACCGATTCCAGACTTACATCCAAACATCTCCGCTGTGACAAGCGTTACAAACGAACCCGTCGTCGCATAAAAAAATCCGAGAAACACATTCGGAAGTGCCGCAGGTATGCCGACCTTAAATATCTTGTAAAGCTTGCTTGCGCCCAGTGTATCGGCCACTTCAAAGAATGTCTGCTGAACATTTTGTATGCCGTTACTTGTCATGACGGTTATCGGAAACCACACCGACAGCGCTATCATAAATACCGCAGCCTGATAAGACGTGCTGAAAAGTGAGAGCACAAGCGGCGACCACGATGTTGCCGGTATCGGTCCAATTATCTTTGTCAGAGGATTTATCCAGTAGGCGACTTTTTTGTTGAATCCGATAAGTATTCCGGTCGTAAATCCCAATATCGCGCCAACCGCAAAGCCTATGATAAGAAGCTTTCCCGACGAAACTATACATTCAACCATCAGCTGCCTGTCATTTACAAATACTCCGAACACCCTGTCCAATGACGGAAAAAAGAGAACCGGAAGCAGTGCAAATTTGCTGCATATAAGATTTATAAAGTTAAGCAGTTGCGCTCCCCCCGCAAACAACGGAGCGTTTTTTTCAAGATATTCACTTACTCCTTTATGAAAAAAAGATGCTGCATACAGCGCCACAAATATCACTCCGACAATATACAGAAAATATGTAAAAAACGGAGCCTTTGCATCAGGCTGCTTTGCTGCATTCGGGACCGCGATCTGAACCAGTAGGGTTATTATTACCGATATGATCGGGCCCGCTTTCTTTAGTTGTTTTATAAACAATTGCTTGACCTCCTCAAATGTTATTTATTGTGTGCTGTATAAAAACCGGGATATGTACTAAGCTCTAAACCACCTCGCCAAGTACTCTACGATCGAGTAGGCTGACTCCTACTCGATTATGCACACAGACATTCCGCACTTCGTGCTCCATGTCCTTACGACCGGCAAATGAATTTGTATGCAAGCATCCATTCGCTTGCCGGTCTTGTGCAACAAAAAGCCGGAGGCTTCAACTTAATGAAACCTCCGGCTTTCCGGTCAGCTCTCTGCTTTATGATGTTCAAATCTTATCATACAAAGCATAAGCTGCATAATTCATGAATGTTATAGTTTGCAATCAGTTATTGTTATCACTAAAAGAATAATCCAATCCTCCGCTTGCATCGCCGCTTCCGATTATTCCGAACTCTGTGCTCTGTCCGGGAGCAAGTGTGGAATTCCATGAAAGCGGGGTAAATACATAGTATTCGCCATCTTCTTCAACGTTTACGCACCAACTCTGAGCGACATTTATATATTTCTTTTTAATCTTTAATGTCCATCCGGAAGACTGCTCTTGTGATATATTGGTAATCTTGAAGTTTATCTGATAACCGCTGCCCCAGATATCTCTTGAATATTTAAGTTCAAGCTTGCAGTCGCCCTGAATATCAGGCTGTTCAGGTTCTTCGGGAATTTCCGGATTCTCGGGTTCTTCGGGAATTTCCGGTTTATCGGGAATCTCTGGCAACTCCGGCTGCTCTTTTCCCGGATCGTCACCCTCTTCACCTATCGATATAGGCTCATTGCCGGGAACAGGCATCATCTTACTCATGACCATCCACTTATCAATCCTGCAACTTCCGACTTTGCACACAAAGAACAGATCATGCATTTCTTCCGTATTAGGAGCTTTAGTCGAATAATACTCATATTCGCCTTTTGTATTATACAGTTTGATCACTCCCAGAAGGTCCCCGTCAATACCGTCAGCTCTTATCTCAACTGCTGCCGGCTCATTACTGGATGCAAATATCACCATAGAGGACATGCCATATTTAAATTTCACTTTCTGAACAGAGAAATATCCGTTTTCCTTGATCTCGACGACTTTGTTCCAGCTATCTTCAACAATCTCTGCATTCTCTCTCGGAAAATCAAGCTCTGCCTCAATATATCCGTAAGGACTTATCGGATTTCCCGGATCCGGTAACGTCCTGTCGGTTGTTCTGGGATCCGCATGCCATCTATCTATATTGCAACTTCCTTTTTTCCCAACAAATACTATATTCTGCATTCCTTCAAGGCCTGTCATTTCTCCCTCAAACGGCTTATATCCGTCGTTGGACTCCCTGAATTCTATCGTTCCGATTAGTTCGCCGTCTACAGAGTTTTTTCTAACTTCGATAAGTCCGTCGCCCTCAGACCATGCCTCTATCGTTATCCCTTTGAGTCCCCTATCAAAGTTAACGTCCTTCATAAGGAAATAATCGCCTTCGGTAAATCCCGCAAGAACAGTATGTTTTTTGTGCATACTCTCTTCAATGGATGAGCCGAAATTAACTTCCGCTTCGTTATCCTCGTAAGGATCGATCTTCGGAACATCCCTGCCTTCGTATGTCTTGCCGGGAAGCGCTTTCCAGGTTGCAACATCTATCGGATTATTCGCCTCGAAATATATGTCATGAACTCCGGACACATTTATTCCGGGAATCCCCGTAACCGTATTAAACGAATATGCCCTTATAAGTATCCTTGCAATAGGCTCACTCTTTGGATCATCTATATATACATAAATTTCTGAACCGCCCCATCTTGTTCTTGCCGTCACTTCAATGCCGGTAAGCCCCTTTGAAAAATCCACATTCTCCGCCTTTAGTATCTTGGATCCCGCAATCGGAGAATATTGTATATCATCCTCGTAGAACCCTCCTCCGTTTTCCATTACCTCCGTCTGTACGGTTTCATACGGGTTTAAAAGAGTTTTTTCAACACTTGGTTCCGTTGCCTTTATTTTTATACTCTGCGATATCAGCATGGCTGCTGCCGCAAAAAGACTTATTAATACATTCACTTTCCTTTTCATATATTTATACCCCCGGTACTCTTTAACGCCACTGCTATGCATTGATTATTTTTCTAAAAAAATAACTATTTTCCTACAACTTTCATCTCACAGATAAATATGTACCTTCTCATTTCTTTATCTGTGAATTTCTACTATTTTCTCCGAGAGACATCAACATAACACAGATAAATGATTACAATAACTCTTTTATTATCTGTGTTTTTCTGCTATTTTCTCCGAGAGACATCAACATAACACAGATAAATGATTACAATAACTCTTTTATTATCTGTGTTTTTCTGCTATTTTCTCCGAGAGACATCAACATAACACAGATAAATGATTACAATAATTCTTTTATTATCTGTTTTTTTCTGCTATTCTCTCCGAAAAACACAGATAAAACACAGAAAACTTGCAACAATTAGACACTTCTTATCTGTAAATCCTTGCTATTCTCTACGGAATACATCCTCAAAATACAGATAACTTGTATCGACTAAACTTTTTTATCTGGAAACATATGAAAACGCATTCTTAGTGATACAAAAAGAGCACTAGTGCGTAAGCAATATATTCCTTACCGCGAGCTGCGCATCCCTGCGAAACGTTTTTATTGAATAGGGAATTTCAGAGAAATTTCAATAAGAAAAACCGGTGACCATCCGAAGATAGCCACCGGATTTCTTACCTTCTTTTAAAGAAGTTTATTTCCTGCCCCTTTCTCTCTCTCTTTTTTTATAAATCTTTTTACTCAAATACATAATCAATCTGGCTGGGCTCTCCGCTTCCGATAATTCCGAAGGTAGCAGACTGGCCGTTGCCGAGTGTAGAATTCCATGACATAGGAGTAATTACATAGTAATCGCCCTGCTGCTGGATATTTACACACCAGCTCTGAGTAATGTTGATACCATTCTTCTTGATCTTGAGCTTCCATGTGTTAACTGTATTACCTGAAGCGTTGGTAACAGTAAAGTTAGTCTGATAGCCACCCTGCCATGCGCTTGTATTCGTAGTAAGCTTCATGCCTGTCTCAACTACAGGTGGATTTACAACTTCCTTATAAGGATTTACCTTCCAGGAATCAAGTGTTACAGCACTTCCACCACTAGGAACTACGAAGTAAATATCCTTCTTTCCTGTGATGTTCTTTGAAGCTGTGATCTTAATCTCATGTGTACTTCCGCTTACAGTTGCATATCCGATGAGATCTCCTGAAGATGAGCCAACTCTTACCTCAAATCTTGTAGAATTGCTTGCTCCTGCATTTACTACAAATTCTGAAATGCCATCAGAGAATACAACATTCTTTGCAACTGCATATCCGCCTGCACCGATGCTTACAGCCTGCTTGTTAGGTGTAAGTCTTGCATTTGTAAGATCTGTAGCGCTCTCACCTTCAACTGTGTTGTAAGGATTGATGTCTTCGTAAACGGGAGGATCAACTATTGTGCCTGACGCAGCCATTGCCTGCCATGCATCAAATGTAGCAGCACCACCCTTTGCCTCGAAGTATACATAATGCTTACCAGTGAGGTCTGAATTGATCTTAACAAGTGTTTCCTTTGTTATATCCATACCAACGTTAATAGATCCGATAGGCTCCTGTGCATCGTCGATGTAGATATTAAGCTTAACCTTAGGCTGATTTGCGCTTGCAAATACCTTGAATCCTGAAATGCCCTTCGAGAAGTCAATGTTCTGTACAAGGATATATCCGCCGTCACTGATAACTATCGACTGCTTGTTTGGTGAAAGCATTGCATTTGTAAGATCCTTGGATACTTCTGCTTCTACCTTGTTGTAAGGATTGATCGTATCGCCTACAGGAGGCTCTACGATTGTTCCATCCGCAGGTGTTACCTTCCATGAATCAAATGTTACACTTCCGTCCATAGCAGCTACGAAGTAGATGTCATGTGTTCCGGTAACATTCTTTGCGGCATTTACTGTTATATCTTTTGCATCTGTGCTGACTCTGAAGTTTGCGATAAGATCTCCGTCTGCCTTATCAAGTCTTGCTTCAAGTCTGTTTGCTCCACTTGCTTTTGCATTAACTGTAAATTCCTTAACTCCCTTAGAGAAGTCTACGTTCTTAGCTACTGCATATCCGCCCTTCTGGATGCTTACAGCCTGCTTATTAGGTGTAACCATTGCGCTGCTGAGTTCTGCAGATGCTTCTGCTTCTACTGTGTTGTAAGGATCTACTGTGTCACCTACAGGAGGTGTTACTGTTCCTGACGATGCCATTGCATGCCAGTTATCTACTGTTACAGCGTTGCCCTTTGCTACGAAGTATACATCATGTGTTCCTGTAAGGTCAGATGTCAATTTAGCACCGTTTTCCTTAAAGTCAGTTGATGTGATATTGATTGTTGCAAGAGGATCTCCGCTTACTTTATCGATATATACTGCTACGGATGTCTTGGGTGAACCTGACTTGGCACTTACAAAGATTCCTGCGATTCCCTTTGAGAAGTTCACATTCTTTGCTACCATGTATCCGTCTGCCTGGATTACTACCGACTGCTTATTGGGTGAAACCATAGCACTCTTAAGTTCTGCAGATGCTTCTGCCTCTACTGTGTTGTAAGGATCTACTGTATCGCCTACAGGTGGCTCTACGATTGTTCCTGACTTAGCCATTGCATTCCAAGCATCGAATGTAACTGCTCCGCCGGTTGCCTCGAAGTATACATCATGTGTTCCTGTAAGGTCTGATGTAAGCTTAATGCCTGTTCCTGTTGCCATACTTGCGCCGACACTTGCTGTACCGATAGGTGTCTTTGCCTCAAATCCTGTCTGGTCAATGTAAACATTGAGCTTAACTGAAGGCTTTGAAGACTGTGCGTAAATCTGGAATCCGTTTAGTCCCTTTGAGAAATCAACGTTCTTTACTACTATATATCCGCCATCATTAACTACTACAGATGTCTTGCTTGGAGCAACCATTGCGCTGCTAAGCTCATCTGCTTTTTCTGCTTCAACCTTGCTGTAAGGATCTACAGTATTTCCTACAGGAGGTGTTACTGTTCCTCCGTCAGAAGGTGTTACCTTCCAGGAATCAAATGTTACAGTGCCATCCATCATAGCTACGAAATAAACGTCATGCGTTCCGGTAACACTTGTTGAAACATTTGCTGTTAATTCTTTAGCGTCTGTGCTGACCATATAGCTTGCAATGCGCTCTCCGGTAGGCTTATCAAGTCTGACTTCAAGTCTGTTTGCTCCGCTTGCTCCTGCCTTAACAAGAATT
>JAEEGK010003401.1_pt1 | contig 39649 bp, 29 predicted proteins | sample 8958771 | NCBI WGS metagenome assembly JAEEGK01 (sample SAMN16246547, study PRJNA631951) | gut metagenome | biome: gut microbiome; feature: rumen; material: SC-attached | host: Bos | place: Iran: Karaj | collected 2018-10
CTTTGGGGACGGGGTTAGGGGGTCATTTTGGCGCTTTGCGCCGAAAAATGAACCCCTAACCCCGTCCCCAAAGGGTCAAAAAAGTGAACCTCTAACCCCGTCCCCGGGTGTCATTTATTTATAGTATTCTTTATACCACTTGGCGAAGTTTCTGAGGCCTTCGCGTATGCCGATCTTGGGGGTGAAGCCGTAGTCACGCTCCAGGGCAGCGGAGTCGGCGTAGGTCACGGGAACGTCTCCTGCCTGCATGCCCACAAGCTCGCGATGACCTTCGAAGTCGTAATCCTCGGGGAGGACGCCTGCACTGACCAGCTCTTCCTGAAGGGTGGAGACGTAGTCCAGGAGGTTCTCGGGCTGGCCTCCGCCAATGTTATACACCGCATAGGGCGGGAGAGGAAGTCCGTCTTCACCGTTCTTCTTGGAGGGAGCACCCTGCATCACGCGATAAACACCTTCTATGATGTCATCTATGTAGGTGAAATCGCGGCGCATATTTCCGTAGTTGAATAATTGTATGCTTTTGCCTGCAACCAGTTTTTGAGTGGCGCTATAGTAGAACATGTCCGGTCTTCCCGCGGGGCCGTAGACCGTGAAGAAGCGAAGGCCCGTGGAAGGGATGTTGTAAAGCTTACTGTAGGAGTGAGCCAGGAGCTCGTTGCTCTTTTTGGTGGCAGCGTAGAGGGAAACAGGGTTGTCCACCTTGTCCTCGGTGCTGAAAGGCACTTTTTTATTGCCTCCGTAAACCGAGGAACTGGAAGCGTAAACCAGATGCTCCACGGGATAGTGACGGCAGGCCTCAAGGATGTTGTAGAAGCCTATGATATTGCTTTCCATATAAACATCCGGATGGTCGATGGAGTAGCGCACTCCTGCCTGGGCAGCCAGGTTAACCACCACATCGAAGTGGTACTTTTCAAAGAGACTGTCTACCAATGCTTTATCGCTGATGGATCCCCTTACAAAGGTGTGGCTTACGGGAGAAGCGGCAGCGGCCTTTTCTACCAGAGAAAGCCTGTATTCCTTGAGCTTGGGATCGTAGTAGTCGTTCATGTTATCCAGGGAAACAATGGTGCCTCCGGTCATTTCCTTTAAGAGGCGGAGCACCAGATTGGCGCCGATGAAGCCCGGGCAGCCGGTTACTAATATGCCTTTATTGTTAAGATCGATCTTATCCATCTATTTAACTCCTTTATAGCTTGCTTTGATCTTTTCGTAGCTCTCCAGATTTCCGATGTCATGGCGGTTACCGGGCATGGGATAGGCCTTCATGACAGTCTGTGCGGAGAGCCATGCGGCGAAGCTCCCGGGAGCGTCAAAGCCGCAGCCTGCAGCCAATGCCTCGTCTATGCGGCTTATGTCCTCTGCCTTATAGAAGTAGAAGGGAGGCACAGCCAGGTTACTCTTGGGAGCCTTGGGCTTTTCCTCGTAGCTCGTTATGCGGCGGTCGTTGTCCACGGTAATGATGGCGGTGCGCTGCTGCTTGGCAAGCTCGTTCTCCTCGTAGCACATGATGCAGGAGCAGTCATTTTTCTTGCCGAACTCCACGAAGGGCACAAGGCTGAAATCCAGCACATTGTCGCCTGCCATGACCACACAGTCGTCCTTGATGTTCAGGCTTTCCAGGGCGAAGCGGATGTCCTTCACCGCACCCAGCCTGGTTTCGTTACTTTCCGTGCCGTCGTCCACCACGGTAATGGGGCAGCTGCTTTCCTTTGCCCACTTCTCAAAGTGCTTTGCGAACTTGTGGTTACTGATCACAACAAATTCATCTATTAGGCCCGAGCGGTAGATGTCCTCCGTCAGCCAGTCCAGAATGGTCTTTCCGCCCACCTCCAGCAGAGGCTTGGGGAAGTTTTCGGTCAGGGGATAGAGCCTTGTGGCATATCCCGCTGCAAGTATCAAACATTTCATATCCTTACTCCGTCCGCACTGTCGCAGATATGGAAGCTGTATTTTCCTTCAAGTTCGGGGAATGCTTTCAGGTACTCGGCAGTGACTTTTCTTTCTATCTCTTCTGTTTTATCGGGATCGGTGAGTGCCATGCAGCAGCCCTTGAAGCCTGCTCCGCTGAATCTTCCGCCATATATCCCGTCGGTTCTTCTCATGATCTCGTAAAGCTTTATAAGCTCGGGACAGCCACATTCATAGTTCTTTATGCTGCTTTCGCCGCTTTCGAAGATAAGCTGGCCGTATTTTCCCAGATCTCCCGCTTTCCATGCTTCTGCGCCTTTTTCCGCTCTTTCGATCTCGGAATAGAAGTGCTCCGCTCTCTTTTTAAAAGTCTCCGGCAGCCTGTCTTTATAGGCGTCGAACACCTCTCGGGGAACGTTTCTCAGCACCGTATCATTGAACTTACCGTATTCCATTCCTGCAAAAGCCAGCAGGTTATAGGCTGCCGCTTTACATTCGTCTCTTCTCAGATTATAAGCGCTTGTGGCCAGGGATCTTTCCAGCCCGCTGAAGAAAACGGCGATCTTGAACCTATCTCCCTTCCAAGGGATCAGGCTGTGGGTATCGTCGGTGCAGTCCATGTAAAGGAGTTTGTTCTTTTCGCAAAGGACCTCGCAGGACTGATCCAGTTTACCGCAGTTCACCCCGACATATCTATTCTCTGCGTCTTTAGCCATCATTATCATTTCATGCTGGGTCAACGTGATGTTATTGACCTTGGCCAGTGCAGATAAAAAGGCGATGATCACAGCGGCAGAAGAGCTTAAACCTCCCACGGGAAGGCTGCCTTCAATGATGGCTGACATTCCGTACTGGAGAGGATGCTTTTCAGCCAGCATGAGTGTAGCACCTCTCATATGATCTGCCCAGTCTCCGGTTTTTTCCGTCGGTATGGAGGCTATATGGAACTGCGCCCTTTTGGGAAAATTCAGGCTCTGTAATTCCACGACTCCGTTATGCTTAACGCTGTAGGCAATATGTATGCCTTTATCAAGAGCAAGGCCGTTGATCTTGCCCAGCTGGTGGTCTATGTGGGCGCCCAGGGGGGACACTCTGTAGGGACAGAAGGCCACGCCGTCCGGGTCGCGTTCGTATATGCTTGCAAATTTTTCTACACAATCCATGGTCTAATCCCTTCTGTAAAGGTCTCTGGTGTAGACCTTTTCTTCCACGTCGTCCAGCACGTTCTCATAGCGGTTCGCGATGATGCAGCCGCACATTTTCTTGAACTTCTTCAGGTCGTTCACCACGAGGGAGCCGAAAAATGTGGAGCCGTTCTCCAAAGTGGGCTCGTAGATCACCACAGTGGCGCCCTTGGCCTTGATGCGCTTCATGACGCCCTGGATGGAGGACTGGCGGAAGTTGTCGCTGTTGGCCTTCATGGTCAGGCGGTAAACGCCGACGGTGATGTCGCGCTCCTTATCGGGATCGAAGGATTCGCTGGCTGTATATGCACCGGCGATCTCAAGCACACGCTCCGCAATGAAATCCTTTCTGGTGCGGTTGCTTTCCACGATGGCGGTCATCATGTTCTGAGGGACTTCGCTGTAGTTGGCCAGCAGCTGCTTGGTGTCCTTGGGAAGGCAGTAGCCGCCGTAGCCGAAGCTGGGATTGTTATAGTAATCGCCGATCCTGGGATCCAGGCAGACGCCCTTGATGATGGGGGCAGCCTTTAAGCCCTTGACCTCGGCGTAGGTATCAAGTTCGTTGAAGTAGGACACGCGAAGAGCGAGATAGGTGTTGGCAAAAAGCTTGGTGGCTTCCGCTTCCGTATAGCCCATAAAAAGCGTGTCGATGGGGTTCTTTACGGCGCCCTGCTTTAAGAGATCCGCAAAGATGTGGGCATTCTCCTCTGTTTTTGCATCACAGCCCACGATGATACGGCTGGGATAGAGATTGTCGTAAAGTGCCTTGGATTCTCTTAAGAACTCGGGGCTGAAGAGCACGTTATCCATGTCCAGCTTTTCCCTTACAGAAGCTGTATAGCCTACGGGGATGGTGGACTTGATGATGATGGCGGGCTTGGTCTTGTTACCGGCCGTAGCTGCCTTGATCTGGCTCAGAACGCTCTCCACTGCCGAACAGTCGAAGAAGTTCATCTTGGGATCGTAGTTCGTGGGAACGGCCACGATGATGTACTCTGCATTTTTGTAAACGCTGTCCCCGTCAGTGGTGGCTTTAAGGTTCAGCTCACGCTTTCCCGCCTTGGCTTCCTCAAGGAATTTCTCGATATACTCGTCCTTGATGGGGGAAATGTAATTGTTAAGCTTCTCCACTTTGTCTGCCATAATGTCCACGGCGGTCACATTATTATGCTGAGCCAGGAGCACGGCAAGGGAAAGGCCTACATAGCCTGTTCCTGCCACTGCAATATTATACTTTTTATCGATCTTTACAGGGGTAAGATCCGGATCGTACATAACATCCTTGATGTCAAAATCAAGCACTTCCGACAGTGCCTGCAATTGATTTACGGATGGAGAGTAATCTTCGGATTCAAGACGTGACAGCAAGCCTCGGTTGATTCCCGTTGCTTTGGAGAGCTCGGCTTGTGTCATTTTGGAAGCTTTCCGCTTGGTTATCACTGTTTCGGAAAGCAGAGTAAGTGATAATTCTTTCATGTTGAGACCCTTTCTTTTTTTGCTTTGTCGCCGACAGCGACAAAACTCTCACAATACGTCGCTGAAACGTTAATATTATATCTGCGGCAGAAGAAAAAGTCAACGGGGAAGGTTGCGATTGAAGAAAAAACTGCCCGGGCGCGTGGGAGGAAGGAGGAGATTTTGTTGCTAATAGAGACATGAGCCTTTGGGGACGGGGTTATAGGTTCACTTTTTTTCCCCTTGCATTTGTCCCCGGGTCTTACTATAATTAGAACAGCGGTTACAACCGCGATAAATAAAGGAGGGCGACGGATCGTCGCGGATTATATGAAAAAGTTTTTGAAAGAATTCAAGGAATTCGCCCTTAAGGGTAACATGATCGATCTTGCTGTCGGCATGATCATCGGCGCTGCATTCAACAAAATCGTTTCTTCCTTTGTAAATGACATCATCATGCCTTTACTGGGGATCTTCACAGGTAAGCTGGATTTTGCCCAGTTGTTCATCGCACTTGACGGCAAACACTATGAAACACTTGCTGATGCTGAAGCAGCAGGAGCAGCTTGTGTTAAGTACGGCTCTTTCATCACCGGCGTAATTGATTTTATCATCATGGCTCTTGTGGTATTCATCATTGTTAAGCAGATCAACAAGGTACGCAATGCTACAAAGAAAAAAGAGACCGCTGCAGAAGAGAAGAAGCCCACAAAGAAGATCTGTCCTTTCTGCAAATCCGAGATCGCTATCGACGCTACACGTTGTCCTCATTGCACATCTGAATTGGATGTAAAGCCTGAATAGGGTTGAGAATAGATATGCCATAAATAAGGAATTTATCGGGAGTAACAGTAAAGCTGTTACTCTCTTTTTTTGAACCTTTGGGGACGGGGTTAGGGGTTCATTTTCGTGGCTCAGCAAGCAAAAACTTGCCGCTGAGCCACAAAGTGCCAATACCCCGGCCCGTTCGGGTGGCCCCAAAGTGGCCCAATAAGCAAAACTTCCCTGCAGGGCCACAAAAATGAACCCCTAACCCCGTCCCCGGGGCTCAAAAAGGTGGCTCAGCAAGCAAAAAGCAGCCGCTGAGCCACAAAGTGCCAATACCCCGGCCCGTTCGGGTGGCCCCAAAGTGGCTCAATAAGCAAAACTTCCCTGCAGGGCCACAAAAATGAACCTATAACCCCGTCCCCGAGGTTCATTTTCAAAAAAGACTTGCAAATTACGAATATTCATGCAATAATGTCGAATGTCGGCAGTCAGCCGGATCGGGAAGCAGATCTTGTGATCCCCGAATCAATCAGCAAATGATGAATTTGAATTGAATAAACAGGGTTTATTTTTGCGCATATTTTGTGTATAAAAAAGGGAGAGATTTATGGGAGAAAGTATCAAGATCGCGGGGTGGAGTCCCTATCGGCGCGCAGGCGGCGTTACGGGGCATGTTTTGGCGATCAGCGAAATGGCGGCGGATTATTTTGGGAAGCAGGTGGACTTGAGAGCCGATCACTTCGGCGCAAGGCCGGTGGAGGGGTATATCAGTGAATTCAGTCGCACGGTCTGCTTTTCGCATAATGAGGATTTTTATTCCGGCCCGGATTACCCCAACTACTGCGGCTGCCTCATGCGATATGAAAGCGTGTATAGGGGAAAAGCTGAAGGGGTTGCGGGGAGATATGCCGGGACGGGCAATCTCAGGCTATTGCGGCCTGTAAGGTTTTCCGAGGACAGCGCCTTTGAGGGAGGCAGCGGCGAAGTGTGTTTTGTGGATTCTTCGGGGCGCAACAGTCCCTATTCCTTCAGGATGCTGAACGAGGCGGACATGATCCTGGTTTTTCTGCCGGATAATTCTATTGAGATCAGACGATTTTTTCATCTTTATTCTTATTTTCTTAGCAAGAGCTTTTTTATCATCAATAATTATTCCCCTGACAACAGTTTTGTTTTTGATATTCTTGAGGAGCACAAGGTGTCCAGAAACCGGATTGCGACAATGCCCTATTGCCCGGAATTCGCCAGGGCCTGCATCGAGCGGAATGTGGACGTGATGATCCGCTGTCAGATCCAAAGGCGCAGAAAGAGCCGTTATTTTAAGTGCGTTAAGGAGATCACCAAGCGGGTGCTGATCGAGGCGCAGAGGCAGGCGGGTGAGCGCAAAGGCTGTGAGGGAAAATGAAAATGGATCAAAATAAGGAAAATAACCGAAAACCTGTTGACAAATGCAATTCAAAGGAGTAGACTACCCACAACAATTTTTGGAGAACTTTGCATAGTGAGCAGATTTGTAGCCACAATTGAATATATTTCCCGAATTCCCGTGCGCATTAATATTGTGGAGGGTCGAGTTAATATATGCCAAAAAGCCGGTTACAATGAGCGATAGGTTTCACATATAGTATATTTGTATATGATGACCGCTTGTCCCAGCCGGATGAGCGGTTTTTTGTTACCCGGGCCCGGTAATGAACATATAAAAAAGTAAGTCATGGCGGTTTCGAATGAGTCGGCTGTGGCAAAAAAGGAGGAAATGAAATGATTTTTAAAGAGGAAACAATGACACTTAATGGGCATGAGGTGGAGTTCAGAAGCCCGCGCGAAGAGGATGCGCTCATGATGATCGAGGGCTTGAAGGAAGTCTGCGGGGAGACGGATTTTCTGCTGTCCGGACCTGACGAGGTGAAACTCACCGAAGAGGACGAGGTCAAGTTTATCGACATGATGAACGGCATCGAAAAGGGCGGGATGCTGCTGGCTTTTGTCGACGGTGAATATGTGGGGAATTCTTCTTACAGGGTATCCGATAAGAGGAGATTTAACCATCGCGGAAACATCGGGATTGCGCTGAAGCTGAAAGCGACCGGTTTTGGGCTGGGTACCGAGGTCCTGAAGCGGATCCTTGAGTCGATGAAGGCTTGCGGCCTTGAGCAGGCGGAGCTTGACGTTTTTGCGTCCAACAGCAGGGCGATCCACGTTTATAAGAAGCTGGGATTTAGGGAGATCGGCCGGACACCTAACGCTTCCAGGCTCGACAGCGGCGAATACGTGGATGAGCTTCATATGGTGCTGCCTCTGAACGATGCGGAGTTCTGGGATCTTTACGATGCGGAGAGGAAGCCCCTGGGCCTCAAGCACAAGCGCGGCGACAAGTTCGGCGAGGGGCAGTTTTACGTTTGCTGCGAAAACTGGATCGTGAATTCAGAGGGCAGATTTCTCGTCACCAAGCGCCATCCGGACAAAAAGGCCGGGAATCAGTGGGAATTCGGCGGCGGCGGAACCCTTGCAGGAGAGACCACGCGCGAATCCTGCGTTCGTGAGGTTTTTGAGGAAACAGGCATACAGATAACCGACGATCAGGTGTGTCTCCTGGCGACCTATGCCAACAAGAATTATTTCCAGGACATCTTCCTTATAAAGAAAGATGTGGACCTTAAGGATGTTAAGCTTCAGCCCGGCGAAACCGTGGATGTGAAGTGGGCTTCCGACGAGGAGATCCAAAAGATGATCGAAAACGGGGAATTTGTGTATTCCGTCGGGAAGAGATATGCCTTGTACAAGGATAAGGCAGCGGAAGTTTTAAAGAAATAGCGGAGGAAGGCGCAGAATACTTAACTTAACAGCTGAGGAAAACAGAAAAATGTTTCAAGCCACGCGTAACGCCGATTCGGGCATAGCGCGCGGCTTTTTTAGTCCGTAGAATAGGGGATTTTGACTCCGAGTGGCAAAATCTTCTGTAGAGTCAATGATTTTCCGGAAAAAAATGTCTCCGGAAACTATCTTATTGACCCTACAAAGCAAAACCCTCCACTGAGCCAAAGATTTCCCGGGACATATGCCCCTTCGGAAGCATTTTCATTGACCCTACACAGCAAAACCCTCCACTGAGCCAAAGATTTCCCGGAAAACATGCCCCTTCGGAAGCATTTTCATTGACCCTACACAGCAAAATCCTCCACTGAGCCATAATCCTCCCGTAATGTCCCCCCCTCCTCTACTTTGTGAAAAACTAAACAGACTGAAAATAAAGAAAAACCTTGCGAAGATTTTGAATACGTGATACAATTGTGACAACACGTGAACAATGGTTCACGAATGGATTCACGAGACGATTCACGAGAAGAAACCCGGAAATATCCGCGAGACGATTCACGAGAAGAAACCCCGGAAATATCCGCGAGACGATTCACGGAACAATTTGCGGGACAGTCTGCGGGATGTTCCACGTTGAATTCCGCGAAGATAAGAGATTACGATCAACACGCACGAAATGGGGTACGGCATGTATAAAAGACTGGACGGAGATACTTTAAACAAGCTTCTTGAAGCGGGGATCGGCGAATTTGCCGAGAAGGGCTTTGACAAGGCTAACATTGCGGACATCGCCAAAAAGTCAGGCCTTAGTGTAGGGGTCATGTACAAGTACTACAAGGATAAGGATGACTTCTTTATTTCTTGTGTGAGGCACAGCCTGGAGCTTCTGAATGAAGTCATGGACGAGCTGACCGACGAAAGTAACGGGCTCATCGGTAATATGGAGATCACCCTCCGCAGGCTGGTGGAGCATGCAAGAAAACACACGGAATACTATGTTATGTATCACGAGATAACGGCCGGGGGTTGCAGGAAATTTGCGCCTCAGTTGGCGAAGGAGATAGAATCGGTGACTTCGACGGTTTACTCCAAGCTCATCGGAGATGCCAAGGCCAAGGGATTGGTAAGGCAGGACATTGATCCGAACATGTTTGCTTTCTTCTTCGATAATCTGCTTATGATGCTTCAGTTTTCGCTCTGTTGCGAGTACTATCGCGAGCGTATGAAGATATATTGTAACGGTGAACCTACGGACGAAATGCTGGTAAAGGAATTGCTGAAATTCATGTACGCAGCACTGGGGATCAAGTAGAAAAAGCGGGACTAAAGTCACGAAATGAACCTCTAACCCCGTCCCCGAGGTTCAAAAAAATGAACCCATAACCCCGTCCCCGGGGTTCAAAAAGGAGAAGTGTATGACTTACGTTATTGCTTACGATTTTGGAACGACAGGTGTGAAGACCTGCCTTTTCGAGATCAAGAACACCATAGGCCTGGTGGCCAGCGCGTATGCCGGATATGGGCTTTACATTATGGAAAACGGCGGCGCTGAGCAGGATGCGGACGAATGGTGGGAAGCCATGTGCAACACCACGAAGGAGCTGTTTAAGAAGACAGAGATCACTCCGGAGCAGGTGGCAGGCATTTCCTTCTGTTCACAGATGCAGGGCATAGTTCTCGTCGACAAGGACGCAAAGGCACTCCGACGTCCCATGAGCTACATGGACCAGCGAGGGACCAAAGAGATCGCGGAATGTATGGGAAAGGGCCTGATCAAAGTGTCGGGCTGCAATGTCTTTAAGCTGCTGAAGAGCCTCAGGATCAACTGTGCGGCTTCAACCAGCGTAAAGGATCCGGTTTGGAAATATAAGTGGGTTGAAAACAACGAACCGGAAATATTCAATAAGGTGCATAAATGGCTGGATGTCAAGGAATATCTCATCGCGAGGTGTACAGGAGAATTCGTGATGACTACGGATTCGGCATTCTCCACATTTTTGTATGATACACGCAAGGGCAAAGAGGGCTGGAATAAATCACTGATCAAGATGTTTAAAGTGCATCCCGAGCATCTTCCGAGGATAATCAAATGTACTGACGAAGCGGGGAAGCTTACCAAAAAGGCTGCCGAGGACTTAGGGCTTAAGGAGGGCACGCCTGTTTTCGGAGGAGGCGGAGATGCTACATTGATCGGCGTGGGAGCAGGCTGTGTGGAAAAGGGACAGACTCATATCTATTCCGGTACCTCCGGCTGGGTTTCCACGGTTTTGGACAAGCAGGTAGTGGACATCGTTTCCATGATCGCAAGCATTACGGCGGCAACGGACGGAAGATACAACTACTTTGCGGAGATGGAGACCGCGGGCAAGTGCTTCGAGTGGGTGAAGAACCACCTGGCACTGGACGAGATCGACATCTATCTGAAGAAGGAGCATGTTGCGGAGAGTCTTGAAAGTCAGTACACAAGCCTCTACGACTACCTTTCCGACGAGGTCAGCAAGGTGCCGGCGGGGTCCAACGGAGTCATTTTCACTCCCTGGCTTCACGGAAATCGCTGTCCTTTCGAGGATCCTTCGGCCGCGGGAATGTTCTTCAATGTGAAGATCGAGACCGGAAAGCGCGATCTGATCCGCGCCGTTCTTGAAGGCATATGTTTCCACCTCCGTTGGATGTTGGAATGTGAGGCAGCTAAAGTAGAAACCTCCGAATGCATACGTTTTGTCGGCGGCGGAGCTCTTTCCAAAGTCACATGTCAGATACTTGCGGACATTACAGACAGGACCATAGAGACTGTGGTAGGTTCCCAGGATGTGGGAGCTGTAGGCGCAGCGTTGTTGGTGGCTGTAGGTACGGGAGCAATGCCCACTCTGGATGATGCGAAAAACCTCATAAAAGTTAAGGAATGCTTTAAGCCGAATCCCGCCAACAGAGAGGTTTACGATAAAAACTATGCCGTATTTAAAAAGCTCTATAAGAGCAATGCTGCCAATTTCAAAGCTTTAAACGGGAATTAACCCTTTAAAGAAAGACCCTAAACAAAACCCTAAAATCCCCCTTTTATCTTTAAAAGGGGGATACCCTAAAGGGTGGGTATAACACTTGGGATGGAACATAGATTGGGTCTTAGGATCTGCATAAAATATAACTTCGAAAGGAGAAAACAATGGACAAGATTGCAGAAATAAGGGCGAGAGTTGCGGAAACAGGGAGAATGCTGCTGGAGAAAAAGCTGGTGGCAAGAACCTGGGGCAACATCAGTGAGCGCATAGATTCCGAAACCTTTGCCATTTCTCCCAGCGGTCTTGACTACCTTCACACAGAACCCGAGGATGTGGCTGTGGTGAAGCTGGCAGACATGACATGGGAAGGAAGAAGAAAGCCTTCCAGTGAAAAGGGAATCCATGCTGCGGCTTACAGGATCTTCCCGGATGTAAATTTTGTTATCCACACTCACCAGAATTTTGCATCTGCATTGGGACTGGGCGGTTTCAAAAACGAAGCCATGACCCCCGAACAGAGAGAAAAGCTGGGTGATATCTATACAGCAGGTTACGGACTTCCCGGAACCAAGAAGCTGGCAGGAAATGTTGCCGCAGCCTATGAACTTGGAGCGAGAGTGGTATTCATGGAGCACCACGGCGTGGTGATCTGCGGCAGGTCAAGAGATGAAGCCTTTGAGATGGCAAATCTTTTGGAAGAAGCCTGCAAGGCTCAGATCAAGGGGATGGATGTAAATGAGCCCGCAGGTAAGCAATTTGCAAAGCTGGGTATCCCGCTTCCCGCACAGCTGGATGATATGGCACAGATGATAGGACCCAGGATCCCTGTGGTTGAAAACAATCCCACGGAGATAGCCGCTAAGCTTCAAAAGAACAATGCGGTAGTGGTCAAGGGCGTAGGAATACAGATAGTGTCCGAAGACCCCGAAGATCTGGCTGCACTGGAGATCCTGACAGAAAAGGCAGCAACAGCTTTTCTTCATACAAGAGCATTGGGAAAGAAAGCAACCCTTTCCGCCTTTGATGCATGGCTTATGAGAACGGTTTATAAACTCAAGTATTCCAAACAAAAGAAAGGTTGAGAATATATATGACCGACAAACAAAAAGAAGTTTTAAGAGCCGTAAAATTCGGACTATTTTCAATATCTGCAGGTCTTATTGAGATCGGAAGCTTCACGCTTCTGGACCTTTTGACCCCATGGAATTATTGGCCCAAGTACCTGATCGCTCTGGTATTGTCGGTGATCTGGAACTTCACGCTGAACAGGCGTTACACATTCAAGTCGGCCAATAATGTGCCGGTGGCTATGGCAAAGGTGGCAGCGTATTACTGCGTATTCACACCCCTTTCCACGCTACTGGGAAATTACCTGGCGGAGAGCCTGGGCTGGAACGAGTATCTGGTCACATTCATCAACATGTGTCTGAACTTCGTTACCGAGTTTTTGTATGACAAGTACTTCGTGTTCAGAGGCAGCATTGATACCAACGAGATCGCGAAGAAGGAAGAGAAAAATAATTAAATCACGAACAGCAAAAAACGGAGGATAAGAAAATGGAAAACTGTGGAATCAGCAGATGGGATGATCCCAATGAGATCAATCAGAGACTTAAAAATCTCACCAGTCAGCCTATTTGGGAGGTTGATGACGAGTACTACAACAAGGAGATCCTGCCCTACTTCAACGAGAAGTGCACCAAGTCTAAGGCTATCTACGAGGAAGCCAAGAATTACATTCCCGGCGGTGTTCAGCACAACCTGGCATTCAACAAGCCTTTCCCGATGTGCATAGAAAAAGCCGAAGGCGCATACATGTATGATAAGGACGGCAATAAGTACATCGATTTCCTTCAGGCAGGCGGACCCACGATCCTTGGAAGTAACTACAAGCCCGTTCAGGATGCGGTTATCGACCTAATCAAGACCTGCGGACCTACCACAGGACTTCTGCACGAAGCAGAGCTTATGATCGCTAAAGAGATCCACAAGCATATGCCCAACGTAGAGATGTTCCGTATGCTTGGTTCAGGTACCGAAGCATGTATGGCATCTTTAAGAATTGCAAGGATCGCAACCGGTAAGAAGAGAATCATAAAGATCGGCGGAGCTTATCACGGCTGGTCAGATCAGCTGGTATACGGCCTTAAGATCCCGGGAAGCCGTTATCTTCTTGAATCCCATGGTATTCCCAAGGGAGCCTACAGGCTTACGGATGAAGTAAGACCCAACGATCTTAACATGCTGGAAGCTATGCTTAAGAGAAATAAGCTTAAGGGAGGTACAGCCGCTGTTCTCATCGAGCCCGTAGGACCCGAGAGCGGTACCAGACCCGTTGCACGTGAATACAACAAGGGCGTGCGCGCACTTTGCGATAAGTACGGCGCACTCATGATCTTCGACGAAGTAGTAACAGGCTTCCGTGTAGCACTCTCAGGTGCTCAAGGCTTCTTCGACGTTGTTCCGGATCTCACCATCTTCGGAAAGATCGTTGCCGGCGGATATCCTGCTGCAGGCGGCGTAGGCGGTAAGAAGGAATATGCTCAGCTTATGGCTGCAGGCCTTGCAACAGGTAAGCACAGAGCCTATGTGGGCGGTACACTCGCTGCCAACCCGCTTTCATCCCTTGCAGGCTACACTGCCATCAAGGAGATCGAAAGAACCAATGCCTGCGAAGTTGCGGGACGTATGGGCGACAGACTTTGCGACGGCCTGAAGGAACTGGTAGACCGTTACGGACTTCCTTTCGTAGCATACAACCAGGGCTCCATCGTACATTTGGAGTGCACAGGTGCAATGAGCTTCGATTTCTCCTCCATGAGTTTCATAAAGTCCGCAATGGGACTGTTGAAGAACAAGGATATGATGTATGTCCGCAAGGATTCCATGGAGAAGATGGGCGCCGCTTATATGGCAAACGGTATCATTACCCTTGCAGGCAGCCGTCTCTACACATCCCTTGCAGATACACCCGAGATCATCGACGAAGCTCTTAACCGCTTTGAAAATGTATTCAAGCATGTTAAGAAGACAGATAAGGGTCTTGTAAAGTAAGATTTATAGTCCGTAATAAGACTAACACGGAGCAAAGTTAAAACGGAGTTATCTGACTCATTAAGAGCAGCTCAAAATAAGGTCAATAAGGGAAAGAAGCATTTTGGATTATCAGAAAATGCTTCTTTTTTCACGCTTTTTATTTATTTTATAGATTTTATGATGATAATTGTGTATAATGTACGAAATAGTTTTGGGCGATCGAGGGATAGTTTTAGAAAGAGGTGATCTATGGGAGTATCAGAAAAAGCAAAGGAATTATCCGAGAAGAGGAAAGAGTTCAATAATGAGCTCAAAAAAGAAATGGAGCAGAAGTTCAATGAAAAGGTGAATGAAAAGCTCCCGTTTATCGAAGAGGACAGAAAAGCCAGAAAATATGCGGACGCTCATGAAAGAGACGTGCATATCAACATCATCCTTGCTGCGGTTTGTTCCGTGCTTGCCTTGGCAAACGTTGCTATCCTCCTGTTCACAAAAAACCGGATGGTGCAGGAATACCCCTGGTGCAAGCCATTTACCGTAGGTCTGGCTCTGGTGATGATAGGCTTCTGGGCTTGGATAGCCTTTGCGCAGAAGAAAAACGCCACCAAGTTCGGCCCTTATATTGCATATACCTTCGCGGGATATTACATTGCCATCATGCTTTTTACGGCAAACACCGCCTACACACTGCTTCTTGTTCCCGCAGTTTTTGTTTATATGCTTCACTATGACAAAAAAAGAAGTCTCCGTACCGGAATGGGATCCGTCATTGTTATCTTCATTAAGATCGTGCTGTTCGCCAGCGTTTTGAAAGATTACTGTGATGTAAGGCCTGACGAACTCAATTCACAGATCGTTCTTCTTGTGGGACTCGGTGCTTCAATGGTCATCTTCCCTCTGATACTTGACGCTTTTAACCGTGATATCTTCGGTGCGATAGAAGACAAGGGAAGAGAGCAGGAAACACTTATGGCCGAAGTCCTTGAGATCGCTGACAAGGTAAAGGCAGGTGCGGGAGAAGTAGAGGGGCTTCTGAATTCTCTTGCGGAGTCTGCAGAAACTGTAAAGGGCGCCGTGTCCGAGGTTTCAAGCGCTGCAGAGACCAATACCCAGGAAGCTGAAAGGCAATCCGTTAAGACCAAGGAGATCCAGTCCTCTGTGGAGGATACTTCCGACAAAGCCCGTGAGCTTGCAGACATTGCGGATCAGGTAGGAAGTGAAGTTAAGGAAGGTATCGGTCATGTGGACAAGCTTAAAGAGAGTACCGTGGTGATCGAGGGTGTTACCAACAGAGTCGTTACCGAAATGAGTGAGCTGGTTAATAATATGCAGGAAATGAGAAACTTTGCGGATACCATCCTTTCCATTTCCAATCAGACCAACCTCCTTGCTCTTAACGCTTCCATAGAGAGCGCAAGAGCAGGTGAAGCAGGCAGAGGCTTTGCGGTTGTTGCCGAGCAGATCAGGCTTCTTTCCGAACAGACCAAGGCAGCTACCAACAGGATCGGCGAGATGATCGAAAACCTTACCGAGAAGTCTCGTCTGGTTTCGGACTCGATTAACGAATCCGTTCAGGCTACCAACGATCAGACACAACTGATCCAGGAGGTTAATGAAAACTTCACCGAGACCGGAAACAAGATGCAGATCCTCGAGGAAAATGTCAAAGCCATTACGGAAAATATTTCAAACCTCATGAGTGCAAACCTTGAGATCGTTGAAAGCATCAGCCATCTTTCCGCATCCAGTGAAGAGATCGCCGCAGGAAGCCAGAACGTTACGGCTATTGCCACCAACAACGAGGAAGAGGCTTCCAGAGCCAAGACAAGAAACAACGAAGTTATTGCTACTGCCAACCAGCTGAACAAGTATCGGGTAAGAGGATAAGCTTTAAGCTTATTGTTCATATGACCCGGTATACCACTAAGCAAATATTGGTGATAAAAAAACTATTAAACGGCAGACTTTACCTGCATAAGTGTGATATACTTATGCAGGATTTTTTATCTACAGTAAAATTAACGGAGATCAAAATGAAAAAATTAATATGTATAACAGCGATTCTCGCGGTGACGGCCATAGCCGCCTGCGGCAGTGAAGAATGCGATCAGGTTACGCCTACACCCTGGGTGGTGACCGCCACACCGACTCCCACTGTTGCACCCACCGATACTCCTACACCCACAGCTACGCTTACGCCCACTCCCGAACCCGACATTTTTGAGGGCGAAGAATATTTTAACCCCACAAATGCGCTGGAAGTCAAGCTGGACAAGTACTACAAGAGGTTTTTCACCAATGGTCTGCTCAGCACCGGAAACACTTATAGACTCAGGGAAAAGCTGGCCAAGGCACAAAAAGGCGAAGAGACCGTGATCTGTTATCTGGGCGGTTCCGTGACCGAGGGCGAGGGCGCCTATGACAGGACTCCTCAGGGCTACAAGAAGGGATATGCTTATCTTTCCTACGAATACATCCGTGACAATTACGGTAAAGGTGACAACGTGAAGTACGTGAATGCCGCAATTTCCGGAACAGGCTCCGACCTGGGTATAGTCAGAGCCGACGAGGACGTGCTATCCTACAAGCCTGACATTATCTTTATCGAATTTGCCGTTAATAACGATAATTCCATATACAATAAAATGACTTACGAAGGCCTGATCCGTAAGTTCCTGCAGGCGGAGAACGAGCCGGCGGTGATCCTGCTTTTCTCCGACGCAACATATGCAGGGCAGACCCAGACCTACATGAAGCCCATGGGAACCTACTACGATCTGCCCATGGTAAGCGTCCGTACCGGTCTTGAAGTTCCCAAGGCCATGAAGACCATCGAGTGGAAGGACTACTCCAATGACACGGTTCATCCCAATCCCAACGGACATGCGCTTTACGCAAAGCTGGTGGCTTATCTCATAAAGGAGGCGGTAAAGGATACGGCCGACACATCCTATGCTTTCCCGGAAACCGCTTCACTTAAGGGTTGGGAAAAGTACGACAATGCGACTATGATCGATAATTCCGATGCAGCGGGGCTTGTGGTGGATACGGGTTGCTTTGAAGCGACTACCACCAGATTCTCCTCCACCGGAAATTCCGATAACCACGCGCTCCTTAACGGTTGGACCAGGAAAGCGAATTCTGCCGGAGAAATGAAGCTTTCCCTGACCTGCACCGGATTCATCATCGTTGTGAAGCAGACGAGTGCAGCCAAAGAGACCGCTCTGGATGTGTACGTGGACGGTAAACTCAAGACCACGGTGCTGACGGCCAAGAGTGGCGCCTGGAATAATCCGGTTACTTCTTTGGTCATAAATACCGACGAAGCGGCGGCTCACGAGATCGTGATAAAGCCCGCGGCAGGCAGCGAAGGCGCCAACCAGACCATATTGGCATTCGCTTACACAGACTAGTACAGCATACGCAAAATAACTAGACTAATGCGCAGAATGCTTGCTTGAATGCGCGTGCATGAAAACGCAGGTGTAGCGGGCTACTCCGAGGCTTTCATGTGCGGGCAGTCGGGTAAGCATGCAAGCATTCGGTATAGTTATTTTGTGAATGATGTACTAAACTGTACACGCCGGGCGACCGACAGCAAAGAGAAAAGATGAGGGTAAAATTATGAAAGGTGAAGCTATTGAAAGTTTAAAACCTTTGTGCAGGAAGGCTGCGGCTGATTCCGCGGTGCTTCTCAGAAATTTTGAGGATTTCCTTCCCCTTAAGGAGGGGGACAAGGTGGCTTTGTTCGGAAGAGGCGGATACGAGTACACCAAATGCGGAACAGGCTCCGGCGGTAACGTGAACGTCCGGGAGACACCTTCTGTGGCCGATGGCCTTAGAGCCAACGGCATTAAGGGTATAGACAAAAAAGTAGAAAAATTGTGGCTTGAGCATATATCTTCTCATCCCTTTGATAACGGAGAAGAGGGGAAATTTGCCACCGAGCCCCGTTCCCAGGTGGAGCTGAGACTCTCCGAAAAGGATATCGAAGGGGCTGACAAGAGAAACGAGAAGGCATTGATCTTCATTTCCCGCCGTGCGGGAGAAGAGAAGGAAGTGCTGGATGCCCCGGGAAGCTTCAGGCTTTCCGCGGAAGAAAAGCGGCTGATCGGTCTGGTTACCCGTGTGTTCTCTCATGTGGGCCTGATCTTCAATACCTCCCATATCATGGATATGTCCTGGACAGATGAGGCCTGGTGCCATGGCAGGATCGACGCGATCATGTATGCCTGGACCGGCGGAAGCGAGGGCGGAAACGGGCTTGCGGATGTGCTGTCCGGCGTGGTGACGCCTTCGGGACATCTGGCAGATACAGTGTCCATGCGGCTTTCGGATCATCTTTCCGACAAGAATTTCGGAGACCCCAGGGAAAATTTTTACGAAGAGGATATTTATGTCGGTTACCGCTACTTCGAAACCTTTAATCCCAAGGCGGTGCTTTATCCCTTTGGCTTTGGCCTGTCCTACACGGATTTTGCCCTGTCGGATCTTAAGGCTGAGTTTAAGGACGGTTTTAAAGTCACAGGTACAGTTAAAAATACAGGAAATTATAAGGGCGCCCAGGTGTTGCAGGTCTATTTCTCCGCACCCAAGGGGAAACTGGGCCGTCCCGAGCGGGAACTCATAGGTTTTGTGAAGACCAAGGTGCTTGAGCCCGGTGAAGAAGAGACCCTGACCGTAACCTTTAAGGAAGAGGAAATGGCAGCCTACGATGATTCCGGTATTACGGGCAACAAGAGCTGCTATGTGCTTGAAAGCGGTGTATACCGTATTTTTGCGGGCTTTGATGTAAGAAGCGCCAGAGAAGTGGCGCTCACCGGCAGAAAGAAAAAGCATGAGATCACGGAAACCCGGGTGGTTAGGGCCTGCGAAGAGGCTATGGCACCCACGGAACCCTTCATCCGCCTTAAAGCTACGGATTGCGGCGCAGCCTATGAAAATGTGCCTCTCGGAACAGTGGATCTCGCCAAAAGGATAGAAGAGCGTCTGCCCGAGAGTCTGCCGAAGTGCGATAAGAAGGTTACCTTTGAAGATGTAAAGAGTGGCAAAGCCACAGTCTCGGACTTTGTTTCAGGCCTTGAGATCAGGGACCTTTGCGGTCTTGTCAGGGGTGAAGGTACCGACAGCCCCTTTGTTACCCCCGGCACAGCCTCTGCTTTCGGAGGACTTACAAGGAACTTAAGGGCAGCGGGAGTTCCGGCTGTTTGCTGTGCCGACGGGCCCAGCGGCCTTCATATGAAAAAGGGTCTGTATGCCACGCAGATCCCTTCCGCCACATCCCTTGCATGTACCTGGGACACTGAACTGGTTAAGAAATTATATGCAGGTATCGGAGAAGAAATGAGCCTTAACAACATCGAGGTTCTTCTCGGACCCGGCATGAACATACACAGACATCCTCTCTGCGGCAGAAATTTTGAGTACTTCTCGGAAGATCCTTATCTTACGGGAAAGATGGCCTGCGCAGCGGTGGAAGGTGTTGCAAAAAGCGGTCATCAGGCAGTGATCAAGCATTTTTGCGCCAATTCCCAGGAAGTGGGCAGGTTCTACGAGAATAACGTGATCTCGGAGCGCGCCCTCAGGGAGATCTATCTGAAAGCCTTTGAAACAGCGGTAAAGGAAGGTCATGCCAAGTCGATAATGACTTCCTATAACATGGTTAACGGCCATCACACTTCGGCCTACTACGACCTCACGGAGACCATTCTCCGCAAGGAATGGGGCTTCACAGGCATGGTGATGACCGACTGGTGGGCACGCCTCAACGACGTGGTGAAGGGCGGCTTCGAGCACAACATGACCGATGTCCGTTCCATGGTCCGCGCCCAAAACGACATCTACATGTGCGTAGACCACGGCACCGCCGAGACCAACGCCCGGGGCGATAACCTGGAAGCCTCCCTTAAGGACGGCAGTCTCACCCGTGCAGAGTTGGAGCAGTGCGCGGTCCACATCCTGGACTTTATTTTGCAACTGTAAATGAGCCGTGGTGTTCCGGCGGTAAAATGAACCCCGGGGACGGGGTTAGTGGTTCATTTTTGGCCCAGCAGTTATTTTTTGCCACCGGAGCCACTTTTTTGAACCCCGGGGACGGGGTTATAGGTTCATTTTTGTGACCCAATTGAAATATTTGGCACTGAGAGTCATATAGAGACTGCTTGGTGCCCCTTTTTTGTATGAAAAATATTGACTCAACTGAAATATTTTGTGATCTGGGTCAAATGCAGGATTGCCCGAACCTTCTTTGGGGAAATAAATGTTGACTCTGTAGGGAATTTTTGCAGATAGAGCCACTTTTTTGAACCCCTAACCCCGTCCCCAAAGGTTCATTTTGGCCCAGCAGCTATTTTTTGCCACAGGGCCACTTTTTTGAACCCCTAACCCCGTCCCCGGGGTTCATTTTACGGAGATACTTTACTACCTGGCCGGGTTATGTTATACTTAAATGTCATTCGTTGAAATATTAACGAGATGAAAGACAGAGAATGAAAGGAGTTATTTCTAATGAAAAAGCTTGAACACAGCAAATACATTCTAGCTATTAAGCCTGTGCTGAAGAAGCTGTTGGGGGAAGTTTTAAAGAAGTTCCCTTATGCTTCGATCCTTGCGGTGGATTCCAAGGGAAACTACTATTCCTCTTCCAAAGCAGGCATTTCCATTACACAGGTTCCCAGATACTCCAATTGCGGTTTTGTCATCAAAGCATATGACGGCAATGCCTATGGCGAGTATTCCTTTAATGATATCAGTGAGGCAAAGATCCCCGAGATACTTAAGAAACTGGACGAGGTCATGAGCCTTAAGTCAGTTGCAAAGAAGGGACTCACACTTTGCGAATATAAGCAGATGAAGGACGATCCCTGCACCTTTGATGATGCAAGCAGCTATGAAAAGGCACCCTGGGAAATGGGTGACGATAAGATCGTTGCCAAGCTTACCTCTCTTAAGGAAGGCCTTATGAAGCAGGATGAGAGGATCATCGATGCCGGCGCAAGGATCAATTACCAGCGCTACACCAAGCTCTTCCTTTCGCCCAATAAGGACATGATCCAGAGCAATATGTGGGTAGAGGCCTATCTTACTGTTGTGGCAAAAGAGGGCGAGACCTTGCGCAACACTTATTCCACCTTCTCCGGTCTTTGCGGCTTTGAGGTTATGGATGATATGGAGCGCGACATCAAGAAGACCTGTGATACCGTCATCGATCTCCTTCACGCGGAGCCCATCAAGCCCGGCACCTACACCTGCATCTGCAATCCTCACGTTACGGGCATGATCGTTCACGAAGCCTTTGGCCACGGCGTTGAGATGGATATGTTCGTTAAGGACAGAGCTCTCGCTCAGCAGTACATCGGTAAGCGCGTTGCCTCCGACCTTGTTACCATGCATGACAGCGGAAATGCGGTTGAGCAGTGTGGCAGCTACTTCTTCGACGATGAAGGTGTTCTCGCTCACGATACCGTGATCATTGAAAAAGGCATATTAAAAGCCGGCATGTCGGATGCTCAGTCCGCTATGTACCTTGGCACCGAGCCTACAGGTAACGGCAAGCGCGAGTCTTACAAGCGCAAGGCTTACACCCGTATGACCAACACCTACTTTGAAGCAGGCAATGACAAGCTTGAGGACATGATTGCCTCCGTTAAGGACGGCCTCTTCCTTGAGTGTCCCACCTCCGGCATGGAGGATCCCAAGAACTGGGGTATCCAGATGATGGTTGACATGGCCCGCGAGATCAAGGACGGCAAGTTCACCGGCAAGATCTATTCGCCCTGCATACTTTCCGGCTACGTTCCCGATCTGCTCCGGTCCATCTCCATGGTCAGCAATACCTTCGAGCTTTCCGGCACAGGCGCTTGCGGCAAGGGCTACAAGGAACTTGTAAAGGTTTCCGACGGCGGTCCTTATATCAAGGCAGAGATCAGGTTAGGATAAGGAGGGGACAGTATGATCGAGAAGATTTTAAAGGCCTTAAAAGCCAATAATATAGGCATATACAGACTCAACGATGTAACTACTGAGTCCACCGAAGTTTTCTTTGTAAAGAAGAGACTTGATACAAGAAGAATATGCAACACCGAGACCGTAAAGGTAACGGTTTATAAGGATTTTGAAAAAGACGGAGTGAGATTATTAGGTAATGCAGACTTTTCCGTAGAGCCTTCCGCAACAGAGGAAGAGATCTCCGAAATGGTTAAGAAAGCCTATCTTTCCGCAGGCTTTGTTACCAACAAGTACTATGATATAGCTGAAAAGCTGGTCAGTGATACAGTTATCATGAAGAGCGATATCGCCGGGGTTTCCGCCGAAGAAGCAGTGGATAAGATGGTGGAAGCTCTCTATAAAAATGATACCGACAGTAATACCTTCGTTAACTCCGCAGAGTTCTTCGTTACCAAGGATACTGTAAGGATAATGAACAGTAACGGCGTCGACGTTGGATATGTCAAGTACGGCGTCAATGGCGAATTTGTATGCCAGTGCAAGAGCCCCGAGGACGTGGAGACCTATGCAAGCTTTGCTTACGACGATCTTGAGACGGAGCAGCTGGCGGAGAAGGTTAAGGAAACCCTGCAGATGACAAAGGACAGAGCCGTTGCGGTCAAGAATCCCGTTAACGGAAACTGCAATGTGGTCCTTGCGAATGACTACGCCTACGATGTATACGGTGTTTTTGGTGAGAAGAACGCCGCACCTTACAAATTCCTGGGATACTTTGATACCGAGATCGGTAAGAGCATTCAGGGCGAGGATATCGTTGGCGACAAGATCACCATGGATTTTATCGCTACCACACCTTTCTCTGCTGAAGGCATTAAGATGGAGGACATCAAGGGCATCGACAAGGGTGTGCTCTGCAATTACACCGGCGATCTTCGTTACTGCCAATACATCGGCGTAAAGCCCACAGGCTACTACAGCAAGACCCGTGTCGAAAGCGGCTCCATGAGCTTTGCGGACATGAAGAAGCAGGTCGGCCTCTATGTGGTGAACTTCTCCGACTTCCAGGTGGATCCGATCCTGGGCGTTTTCCGCGGCGAGATCCGTCTGGCCTACTACAACGACGGCTCAAAAGTTATCCCCGTTACCGGCGGTTCCGTAAACGGCATCATCAACGAAGTGCAGAAGAACTTCAACCTTTCCGTTGAAAGGCAGGACAACAAGCAGGTTTCCGGCCCTAAGGCCATCTTCATGAGAAATGTTGCGGTTGCAGGCTGCGAGGAATAATATACTAAATTTTGAACCCCGGGGACGGGGTTAGTGGTTCATTTTGTGGCTCAGGCGTATTTTTTCGCTATCTGGGCCACTTTTTTGATACCCGGGGACGGGGTTAGTGGTTCATTTTTGTGGCTCAATTGAAATATTTTGCACAGAGAGTCACATAAAGATGGCTTGGTGCCGCTTTTTTGTGAGAAAAATGTTGACTCAATTGATATTATTTGCGCTCAGAGTCAAATAATGGATTGCCGGAACTCTTTTGGGAGTGATAAATGTTGACTCAGAGGGGAGTTTTTGCCGGTAGAGTCACTTTTTTGAACCCCTAACCCCGTCCCCGGGGTTCATTATTGACTGAGTCACTAAAATGAACCCTCGGGGGGGCATTTTTTCCCACTTATCGCAAAAAAATTACCACTAAGTAATTAAACATTGTTTTTTAAAACCACTTGTGTTAATTTATGGAAAACCAAAAAGGGGGTTGTCTTTTATGGAAGATAATAAAGTAAAAGAGAAAAAGGATTACAGCGTTTTAAAGACCTTGAAGCGCATGATCCTGGTGCTTCGCAGAGAGAATCCGAAGCTCATCTGGATGATTGTGGCAGCGACTGTAGTAATGGGCGCCAAGCCCTTCTGCGATATTTTCCTGCCCAAGATCGCCATAGGGACTTTGGAAAAAGGCGGAGATGAGGTCATACAAAATCTGATAACGGCTATGATCATCTTTTTCCTGGTGGCAGGTGTGATCAATTTTCTGAATCAGTTTCTGGATCAGAATCTGTTCGCGGAATGTCTGACGGTAAGAATGGACTACCTCGCGCGCCAGAGTGCCAAGATCCAAAGGATGGACTATAGATATGCCGAGGATTCCAAGTTCTTCGAAAAGTATGACAAGGCCATGAATGCCTGCAACAACGACAGCGACGGCGTGGAAGGCATTTACAACAGGATGACCAAGTTCCCCGCGAAGATCGTGGCTCTCATCGGAATGATGGTGCTGGGTATCAGCCTGAATCCCCTGATCGTGCTGGCGCTGATCCTCCATGTGGCGGCGACCATGTTTGTGTCCGCCAAGGCCCACGACTATGAATATGCCCGCAAGGAAGATCTGGCGAAGGCCGGCAGGCGCCTGGGGTACTATGAAAAGACGTCGGCGGATTTCAGCTTCGGTAAGGACATCAGGATCTTCGATCTCCGTGACCGGATCCTTAAAAACTACAAGACCGAGATCCGTGCTTATGCAGGCATACGTTCTCTCATCGAGAACAGAAGATATGCCCTGAGCTTCTTAAGTCTTGCGACACTTTTGATCACAAATGTGGCCATGTACGGCTTTCTGGGCTACAGAGCTTTTAACGGAATGCCCATCAGTGACTTTACCATGTACATCGCCCTCATCACTTCCCTTCTGGCTATGATGATCAATATCGGCGAGGATGTGACTTTTTTCAGGAACCAGGGACAGTACGTGGACGATTATTTCAAGATGATCGACGATGACCTGATCAGCGAGGGAAATAAGGAAGTGGACGGTTCCGACTCTGTTGAGATCGTGTTTGATCATGTGACCTTCCGCTATCCCAATACGGAAAAGGATGTGTTCAAGGATTTTTCCTTTACTGTACACAGGGGAGAGCGCCTGGCTGTAGTGGGTGTCAACGGCGCGGGAAAATCGACGCTGGTAAAGCTGATCTGCGGACTTTATGAGCCCAATGAGGGACACATATATATAAACGGAACGGACATAAGAGAGATCAGGAAGGAAAATCTTTATTCCCTTTATTCCACGGTTTTCCAGGATTTCACCATTCTTGCCTTTACTTTAAGGGACAATGTTTCCTGCGGTGTTAAGGCAAACGATGACGAAAAGATCGGGGAAGTCCTGAGAAAGGTCGGTCTCGGAAAGAAGCTGGACAGCCTGGAGCATGGCCTGGATCAGATGATGCTTAAGGTCATCGACGAGAACGGAACCGACTTCTCCGGTGGCGAAAGGCAGAAACTGGCCATTGCCCGAGCCCTTTACAAGGATGCGCCCATGGTCATCATGGACGAGCCTACGGCGGCGCTGGATGCCTTGGCCGAAGCGGAGATATATGAAAGCTTTGCTGATCTGGTCAAGGGAAAGACTGCCATCTACGTTTCCCATCGTCTTGCAAGCACGCGTTTCTGCGACAAGATTGCGCTCTTTGACGGCAGCGGCGTGAGAGAGTACGGTACTCACGAAGAACTCATGGCGAAAAAAGGCGAGTACTACAATATGTTTGTTGTTCAAGGCAAATATTATCGCGACAATCCGAATGCGGATGCGGAAAGTGAAGCAGCGGCTCAAGTTCAGGGAGGGGAGGCACTGGCATGAAAGGCTTAATACATTTCTTAAAACTCGCTTGGAAGACAGCGCCGGGATATATGCTCGTAATGATCCTGTCAGCGGTCTTAAAGACTGTTCAGGTATTATTGAATGTTTATCTTCCCAAGCTTTTGATAGACGAACTTACAGGAAGCAAAGACGTGAACACCATAATCATGTACCTTGCTTTCATCATTGCTAACGTTGTGGGCATGCAGCTCATTACCAACACTATAAACAGATACATTGCGGTCAAGCGCGAAAAAGTGTCTCTCTACATGAGACGCGCCATGAGCAAGAAGATCATGAATATCAGCTATTCCTACCTGGAGGACCCTTATTATCTGGATCTTAAGGAAAGAGCAGTTTTTGCCATCAGCAACCAGAATGCCATCGAGCAGATGATCATGGCTGTGGCAGATGTTCTGAACAGCGTTCTTACGCTGGCCGGCCTTGTGGCTATCATGGCGACTCTCGGCCCTGTGCTTATAATCGCGTTGGCAGTGGCTTTGCTTCTTGTACTGGCTTTTTATGGTATCATCTCCAAAACCATGATCTGGTTCCAGTCCAACATAGTGCCCATCAACCGGCGTTTCGGTTACTATTTTAACCTTTCCATGGGCAAGGCTTCACAGAAGGAGATCCGTCTCTACAACATGGAGCCAATGATCACCGACACGATCCTTAATGTTAATAAGAATATCTGCGGCAACATGAAGGCTATGTCCGTGAGAGTAGGGATCTCCCTCGGACTCATGAACGCCGTAACCGTTTTAATGGCCGCGTTTGCATATGTCTATGTAGGCATACGTACTGTCTCCGATCGATTCGGTAAACTCCTTTCGTTGGGTGACCTCACCATGTACGTTACTTCTGCCATTTCCGTTGCTTCTTCCGTTGGAAAGACCGGGCAGGACGTGGTTCAGATGTTCCAGGTCGCTTCTTTCCTGAAGCCCTATCTGGAGTTCATGGAGATCCCCGAGGAAGTGAAGGAAAAGAACAGGGAAAAGTTCACCGGCGAGATCGAGACCATCGAGTTTAAGGATGTGACTTTCACCTATCCCAAGGCAGAAAAGCCTGTGCTCAGAAATATTTCCTTTAAGGTAAACAAGGGCCAGAAGATCTCTGTTGTGGGTCTTAACGGTGCGGGAAAATCCACACTGGTGAAGCTGATCTGCCGTATGTTCAAGGTGGATTCCGGCGAGATCCTGGTGAACGGCAAGAACATCCTGGACTACGAATACAACAGCTACATGGCCAAGATCTCCGCGGTTTTCCAGGATTACAGCATTTTCAACTTCTCCATCCGCGAGAACATTTCCTGTGTTCCAGAGGGTGATGATGTGGACAAGATCAACCGTCTCATCGACGAAGTGGGACTTAAGGAAAAGGTTTCCGAGCTTCCCAAGGGCATAGAAAGTCGCTTCGGAAAAGAATATGACGAAGAAGGTATAGAAATGTCCGGCGGCCAGGCGCAGAAGATCGCTATCGCCCGTGCCATTTATAAGAAAGACGCAGGTATGGTCATCCTGGATGAGCCCGCTTCGGCTCTGGATCCCATCGCCGAAGCCGAGATTTACGAGAAGTTCAACAGCCTGGTGGAGGACAAGACCGCTTTTTACATCTCCCATCGTATGAGCTCTTCCCGCTTCTGTGACAAGATCCTCATCATCGACGGTGGTACCGTGACCGATTTCGATACCCACGACAACCTCATGAAAAAGACCGACAGCCTCTACTACAAGCTGTTCACGTCTCAGGCGGAGAACTACAAACTGGCATAAAATGACACCCGGGGACGGGGTTAGGGGTTCACTTTTTGACCCTTTGGGGACGGGGTTAGAGGTTCACTTTTTGACCCTTTGGGGACGGGGTTAGAGGTTCATTTTGGCGCTTTGCGCCGAAAATGAACCTCTAACCCCGTCCCCAAAGGGTCAAAAAGTGAACCCCTAACCCCGTCCCCAAAGGCTCAAAAAGTGAACCCCTAACCCCGTCCCCAAAGGCTCAAAAATCTCCTTGCGTATGTAAATAAAATAACATATAATAACACTCGGTATGCACTTATAAATACCGGGTTGTTTTTTACTTTTTTGAATCATTTGAATGGGAAATTTGGGAGTTAAACATGGGAAAAAAATCTGTTAAGGAAAATAAAAATATCTATCAGGAAATGAGGGAAGGATGCAATCTTACCCGTGAGAGAGCGGGAGAGATCATGGAGTTTGTGTCCGCCGACAGGATAGAAAAGATAGAGAATGAAAGATCTATGGCGCGTCCGGAGGAAGTCCTTGCAATGAGCGAGTGCTATAATTCCCCGGAGCTTTGCAATTATTACTGCACCCATGAGTGCAGCATAGGTAAGAAATACATGGTTGAGGTCAAGGTGGACAGACTTTCTCAGATCGTGCTGGAAACCCTTGATTCACTGGAAAAACTGAACAAGGAGCGAAATCGTCTTGTAGAGATCACCGTTGACGGACGAATAACAGATGATGAAAAAAAGGATTTCGAGAGAATTCAGGGCAACCTCGAAAAGCTTTCCGCAACTGTTGATGCGCTCCGTTTCTGGACCGAAAAGGTCACTAATCAGGAAGAACAATAAATAAGAAATCATTGAAAGAGAGAACAAAAAGATCATGGGGTATTTTTTTGTGGAATTAAAAGATACACTTAAAGAGAGTTTTCATCCTTTTCATATAGTCAGTATGAACGGGATAGTGATCCTTCCGTTGCTTTTGGAATTTCTGCTGCGGATCATACTTTACGGAAAAGGGGCCTTTAACAATTTTCTGTATCCGGCGCTTCTGTCGCTGGCTGTGGGATTCTTGCTGGAAGTTATCTGCAGCCTCTTTGGTTCTGTTGTCAATATCATTCTGACCTATCTTCTGTCAGGCTTGCTTACAATTTATTACGTTGGACAACTCCTTTATTTTAATGCTTTTGGAAGGTTTCTTTCTTTGCCGGCTGTATTTTCAGAAGGCATATATTTAAACGACCTTTTGGCTTCTATTATAAAGGATCCGGTTTCAAATGTGTCCGGAGCATTTTTCCTTTGCCTTCCGCTGGCAGGCTTGATCTATCTTGGAGCAAAAAAGATCACGGATTTTGAGCGACCCTATTGGAATTTTACCATTGGTCGTGTGGTTTCCGGAGTCCTGCTTTATGTTGCGTTTATTATAGTCCTGTTTCCCACAAGAGGAAATGAGAACAGCGCGTTTGATCTGTATTGGAAAGATTACAAAGCGGATGGCGGGATTGAAGCCTTTGGTATGCTTACTTATTTTGAAAGGGATCTTAGAGGAAAGGGATCATTGGAATTAGCGGATGAGCCTGTGCCCGGTTCCGGAGACATAGTTAGTCTCGAGCCTGCACAGACTTTGGCTCCGGTAAACACTGCGACTCCTACGCCGACAGATACCGCTACGCCGGTACCCACTTTCACGCCGACGCCAAAGCCCACCAATACCCCCAGACTCACACATACACCTATACCCACTTCCACACCTACACCTTCGCCCACTCCCGTGGATAGAAGCCCTCAGGTTCTGGATATAGACTTTAATGCCCTTGCAGCGGCGTCTGCAAACAAGGAGATCAAGTGGCTTAACCAATATTTTGCTTCCCGGATTCCCAGTAATAAAAATGAATTTACGGGGATGTTCAAGGATCATAACCTGATCTTTATTACTGCCGAAGCATGGTCGCCCATCGCCGTCTCCGAGGAATTGACACCTACCTTATATAACATGGTCCACGGCGGTTTTGAATTTACAAATTTCTACACACCTAATTGGTACACATCCGTGTCAGACGGTGAATTTGCAGGCATCAGCGGTCTTTTACCAGAGGGTTACAACAATGGCAGACGCTGTGCTTCGGATAACGGCAAAAAGGAATACAACGCGATGCCCTATGCCTTGGGTAATTTCTTTAAGAATCTGGGCTATGATACCTATTCCTATCACAACTGGACCTTCGATTATTACAGCAGAGACGATATTTTGAATTGCTTCGGCTATGACATCTACCGCGGTCTGGGAGGCGGTACGGTAAACGGAGTTACAAGCAAGGATTTCGGTATTCCCATCAATTATTCCTGGCCCACATCCGATCTTGAGATGATGAAGGTGGCTGTGGGAGAGTATCTTGATGAGTGGAAAGCCACCGGCAAACCGTTCCACACCTACTACCTGACAGCATCGGGATATGCCAATTACACAAAGAACGGAAATGTCATGTCTTCCAAAAACTATAATATGGTAAAGGATCTTCCCTGGTCGGAACCTATTAAGTGCTATATGGCGGCAAATTATGAACTGGAACTGGCGATGAGAAGTCTGGTGGAACAGCTGGATGCGGCGGGCGCTTTGGAAAAGACCGTCATTGTCATAAATTCGGATTATTGCCCCGTCGGGCTTGAAAAAATAGCGGAGAATGAGAAACTTCCTTCCGACACCTACTATTCCGAGTTTTACGGTCATAAAGTGGATATGCATACAGAGAGGTACAAAAATCATCTGGTCATATGGAATGCCGGCATGACAGAGCATTACACAGTTGACAAAGTGGCTTGTCCCATGGATATCATGCCCACACTCTTAAACCTCTTTGGGGCGGACTTTGATTCAAGGCTTTTCATGGGCTGCGATATCCTTTCGGATACTCCCGGTTTTGTGGCTTTCGGATCCGATGATAAGTACAAGTTTATGAGTGACTCCGTAGTCAGATACTATGACAGCAAGAACGACAAAGTGGTCGTTGAGAGCCTTAACGGGCAGGAACCCTCAGCTGATTATCTTGCCGAACTGCTTAAGGAAACCAAGGACAGATACACGGCTTCCAAGTATATTATCAATAACGACTATTTTGCGACAATTTTAAAATATTTAAAATAATATCAAAAAATAAAAACTAGGCCTAAGGTCACATTTTGCGATCTTAGGCCTATTCAATTAGGCATATCTTTTCTCTACGATCCGCTGATTGCAAGCCGTTCAAAGCGTATTCCTCAAATGGGACATAAAAAATGTCAAAAAAATCATTTGACAGAACACTTTGTACGTTGTAAGATAAAACCACCCTCTTAAAAATGAGCGTCTGAAAACTTAATAATGGGTGTGTAAGTTTTGAGAAAGAGAGAGAATTATGGAGAAGAGAATTGGGAAGGGTCAGGCGTATGCACTTGCTGTGCTTACTGTATTTGCCCTAATGTCATCGGTTGTAGCCGTTGCCCGGGTGCAGGAAGTCTATGGGAGGATGAACTGTGCCAAACCTGATGATGCAGGGGATGAGATCATCACCCCTGAAACCGAAGTTCAGGAGAGTAATGACAGTAAAGTGGTCGAGACTTTATATGCCGGAAGTAAGGTGGAAAAGTCCATGGCCGTAACTGAAGTAAAAAAGGCAGAACATCATCTGCCCGCGTTGTGGGTGGTGGTGCTGTTCATAGTGTTGTTCATGGCTTTGTATATAAAGTTCAATTTCTACTTCCACAAAAGATTTGTGAAGAGGGAAGAGGAACACAAGAAAGCCAGGCTGATGGTTTAAACACATAGGCGGATCTAAATGATCCGCTTTTTTTGACCCCCGGGGACGGGGTTAGGGGTTCATTTTTTGACCCTCGGGGACGGGGTTAGGGGTTCATTTTTTGAGAGAGGGGTGGAAAATAATAGAAAAATGAAATATAATAACTAAGATATGCGCTTAAGCAAATTATATTTATAATGAAAAATCTATAAAAGAAATAAAGAATAACAGTCAAGAAATTGGAGAAGTGAGCAATATGTTTCCGGGGAGATGATCAAAAAGATTGAGAACGAAAGATAATGGCTCATTTGGAAGAAACTCCGACCATGGGTGAATGTAGCAGTTCTTAGAAGCTTTGCAATTACTACCGGTCACATGAATGCGGAATCGGTCGAAAGTATATGTTTGGAGTTAAGGTAGACCGGCTGTATCAGATCGTATTGGAAAATTTCGCACCATGGTTGATACACTAAAATCTTGAACAGAAAAGGCTTCAAATCAAATTAATTAGGAAGTGGCATTAAAATGAAAGAAAAAAAAGTTTATTCAGACAAAGAGGTAGAAGAAATTCAAAATTTGGCCGGTGCGGGCAAAAGTATCCCGGGGGAAATCAGGAAAATATCGAAATTAAAGGATAGAAATCTGATCTTTATTTTACCGCTCTATCTTGAGATCGCTTCACATCTTATAGTTTACAGGAACTATAGTTTCAGTGGCTTTGTATATTCAATTCTTATGGCGGTTATAACAGGTTTGATGCTGGGAATGATCTGCAGCCTGTTTGGAAAAGTTGTGAATGCTATACTGACCTATGTTATCTCGGGCTTACTATCCGTCTATTATATAGCGCAGGTTATTTATTACAGTGTTTTCGGTGTTTTTATGTCTTTGTTCACGGCATTGAATGTTGGAACCGATGTTCTGCAATTCCGTGAAATGATTACCAAAGCTATTGTCATAAACATTTCGAACATCCTTATCCTTTTGGTCCCCATGGCAGTTATGATAATCCTTCAAGTAAAACATGTGACGGATTTCAACCGTTCAAACGTCAAAAGAAATGTGAGCAGGATAATAGCGGCAATCTGTTTGAGCATTTTGTTCATAATCATAATTTTTCCAACCAAGGGAAAGGAAAACAGTGCATATGAATTGATCTATACGGAATATAATCCGGACAGCGGTGTTCCGATGCTTGGCATGTTGGTTTATCTTAAAAATGATGTGGTGGAAACATTTAGTTATATGTCGGGGATTGAGATAGGCAAGAAAGGTACGGAGGATTTTGTGGCGGCAAAATACATACCCACATTAACACCTACGGCAACATTGGCATTATTGCCTAAAAATACTCCGACGTCAGTTCCTACGCCGGCTCCGACGCGAGCTCCTCAATACACGGCAACACCTACACCCACTGCAACAAACACACCTACGCCGGTTGACAGAAGTCCTCAGATTTTGGATATTGATTTCGGCAGTTTGGCTAATTCAACCAAGAACAAAGAAATCAAGTGGGTTCATCAATATTTTGCTTCTGAAATACCCAGTAATAAAAACGAATTTACCGGGATGTTCAAGGATTACAATCTGATCTTTATTACAGCGGAAGCATGGTCGCCTCTTGCTGTTTCAGAGGAGAAGACTCCGACACTTTACAAAATGTTGAATTCCGGTTTTGTTTTCAACAATTTCTACAATCCTATTTGGTTCACTTCCACTGTTGACGGCGAGTTTGCAGGTATCAGCGGACTGTTGCCGGAAGGAAAGTTTAACGGAAGACGTTGCGCCAGAGTTATAGACGATCCTAATACGAGCGAAGACGAATCGAAGGCTATAGGCGCTAAGCAGGAAGACAATGCTATGCCTTATTCTTTAGGAAATATTTTTAAGAATAACGGTTACAAAACATATGCTTATCACAATCATACTTTCAACTATTACAGCAGAAATGCAATCCTCAGTGCTTTTGGATATGATGTTTACCGTGGTTACAACGGTGGAACGGTCTTCGGCGAAACAAAGAAAGAATTCGGTATTCCGATAACTTACATATGGCCCGAATCAGATCTGGAGATGATGGAAATCACTGTTCCTGAATACCTTGAAGAGTGGAAAAGAACAGGAGAACCTTTCCACACTTATTATATGTCAGTTTCCGGACATACGAATTACTCCAAAGGTGGAAACGCCATGTCCAGGCGACATTTTAATGAGATGGATGATCTTTCTTGGTCAGATACTTTGAAGTGCTATATAGCGGCAAATTACGAATTGGAACTTGCTGTAAACAGGTTGATAGAACAACTTAAAGAAGCCGGTGCATTGGAAAAGACCGTTATAGTCATAAATGCGGACCACTATCCTTATGGTCTTGAAAGCATGACTCAGGACCAGAAAGATGAAAACGGTAATCCTTTACCCACCAATTATTATTTCTCTGAATTTTACGGTCATGAGGTGGATGACCATATTGAAAAGTATAAGAATAATCTTGTGATCTGGAATGCAGGAATGACAGAGACTTACGAGATAGACAAGGTTGCCTGCCCCATGGACATCTTGCCTACTATCCTTAATCTGTTTGGAATTAAGTTTGATTCCAGGTTATTAATGGGACGAGACATCCTTTCGGATACTCCTGGATTTGTAGTTTTCGGATCGGACGATAAGTACAAGTTTATGACTGACACTTGTATCAGATACTATGATTACAAATTGGGGCATGCAGTGGTTAAGGAACTTACCGATGAGAAGGTTTCCGATGATTATATTAATGCAATGCTTCAGGAAGCCAAGAACAGATACACGGCTTCTAAGTACATTATAAATAATGATTACTTTAAGACCATTATGCAGTATTTAAAGTAAGATCAGATTAATAAATAGGCCGATTGTACGGAGTTATGGATATTGTTGTTTTAAATAGCAACGATTTTTCGGCTGAAACGGTAAAGAAAAAGGACGTGCTTTTTTATGACACCCGGGGACGGGGTTAGGGGTTCATTTTTTTGACTCAGGCAGACAAAATTTTCGATTGAGCCACAAAATCCAGGTTCAAAAATGTTTCCGGGAAGCATTGCATTGGCTCTGGGCGTCAAAATCCTCCGTTGAGCCACAAAAATGAACCCCTAACCCCGTCCCCGAGGTTCATTTTGGGCAAAAAATCCCCGCCGTCAGGCGGGGGCTTTATTCTGGGTAAGTCTATCACAGTGCCTGCTGTGCGCTGTAGCCGGTGCTGAAGTTGGTGAGCTTCATGCAGCCGACGGGGCACACTTCTGCGCACTTTCCGCAGTGGGTGCATACGGAGTAGTCGATGACAGCCAGGTTGTCGATAACCTTCACTGCGTGTGCGGGGCAGTTAAGCTCGCACTTCTTACAGCCGATACAACCGTTGGAGCAAGCCTTTCTGGTGTTTGCTCCTTTTTCTTTGCTTGAGCACTGAACAACTGTTCTGACAGGAATGTTCAGAAGGGAAATGATCTGCTTGGGGCAGGTCTTGGTGCAGATGCCGCAACCGATACATTTGTTGATGTCGACACGGGCTATGCCCAGGCTCATATCAATTGCCTGCTCAGGACAAGCCTGGGCGCAATCGCCGAAACCGAGACAGCCGTAAACGCAGGCTTCAGGACCGCCGTAGATGAGGGATGCGGACTTGCAATCGCCGATACCGTCATAATGGGCTCTGTCCTTGGTCTGGTCGCAGTTTCCGTTACAATGAACGAAAGCTACTTTTTCTTCAACATCCGCAAAAGCAAGGCCGAGAGCCTCAGCAATGCCTTTGGCAGCTACGTCGCCGCCGGGAACGCAGAGGTTGGACTTGTCTGTCTCGCCGTCGGCAAGAGCCTTTGCATAACCGTCGCAGCCTGTATATCCGCAGGCGCCGCAGTTTGCACCGGGAAGGCAGGCACGAGCCTTTGAGAAGCGCTCGTCAACGGGAACATCCATAAAGTGAGAAGCAAGGGCAAGCACTATGCCGCAGACCATTCCGACCACGGCTACTACAATGACTGCAATTAAAATCTCGTTCATATGGCACCTCCCTAAGAGAACATGTTATCGATGACTCCGGCAAATCCCATGAAAGCCAGAGAAACGATAGATGCCGCAATGAGTGTGGAAGGTAATCCGCGGAAAACCTTGGGAGTTTCGGGACCGTCCAGTTTTGAACGAACGCCGGAGAATATCACCATTGCCAGGAGGAAACCGAGACCGCAACCAAGGGAGCTGACCATGGACTGTGCGAAATTGTATCCGTCGGTGATGTTATTGATGGTAACACCGAGAACAGCGCAGTTGGTTGTGATGAGCGGCAGGTAAACACCCAGTGCCTTGTGAAGGCTCGGGATGTATTTCTTTAAAACGATCTCAATGAACTGAACCAGCGCCGCGATGACCAGGATGAAAACTATGGTCTGCAGATAATCAAGCCCGTTGGGAACCAGAAGTCCGTAGTAAATGGGGTAGGTAGCTGCGGTTGCCATGAGCATTACGAAGATAACCGCGATACCCATGCCCGTTGCCTGATCCAGCTTCTTTGAAACACCGAGGAAAGGGCATATACCCAGGAAACGACTTAAAACGTAGTTGTTTACCAGGACGGAGGTCATTAAGATTATGATAAGTTCTTTAAACATTATTCCGTAGCTCCTTTCTTGGCTTCATCTTCGGAAGCACAGTTTTCTTTATCTACCACTCCGCAGAAACCTGCAGCGGGGCAGCCCGCACATTTGAGCTCGGGAGCTTTCTTGCCCTTGCGGTTCATTACATAGGTAACGACAGCGATCAGAAGACCGAACACCAGGAAGCCGCCGGGACTCTTTACCAGGAAGCCGATGGTGTGATCCTTAAGGAAAGGGATCTCCAGTCCTGCGAAGGAGCCTGCACCGAAGACCTCACGGATAGTGGCCATGAAGAGGAGGGCTATGGTGAAGCCCAGTCCCATGCCGAGTCCGTCAAGCATAGAGTCTATCGGCGAATTTTTGCTGGCAAACATCTCAGCTCTGCCAAGGATGATACAGTTAACCGTGATCAGCGCAAGGTAAACACCAAGGAGATCATAGAGTTCCGGAAGGAAAGCATGCATAAGCATCTGCACGATGGTTACGAAGCCTGCGATGATAACGATGTAGCAGGGGATCCTGACCTTATCGGGAATGATCTTTCTTAAAAGTGAGATTGCAAGGTTTGAACAGATGAGAACCGCGGTAGCCGCAAGTCCCATACTGATGGCTCCGATAACGCCTGTGGTGGTGGCAAGTGTGGGACAGGTTCCCAGAACCAGCACGAATACAGGGTTTTCCTTAAAGAAGCCTTTCGTGATTATTGATAATTTATTGTTGTTTTCCATCGAACCCTCCTAATTTCCGCTCAGGGCAGCAGCTACTTTAAGAGCATCCGTAACCGCCTTTTTATAACCGGTGGTGGTCTTGGTTGCGCCGGACACTGTTGCTATGCCTGAAATGCTGTTTTTATCGGCTCCGAGAAGGGATTCGCCGTAGGTCTTTTCATAGCCCAGAGTTTCCTGGGAAGCAAGGCATTTGGAACCGGAAACTGTTCCGTCCGCGTTAACGCCCACCATGATCTGTAAGCCCGTGGAATAACCTGCGGACATTAATTTTACTACACAGCCGCCGTTGGAAGCCTTGTAGATCTCCTGCACAGTGGTTTCGCATTTGCTTGTGTCTATGGTTGAAACATCAGTCTTTGTGAAGCTGCCGCCGTTGGGAAGTACCTCCAGCAAAGCTTCCTGGGTGGCTTTTTCTTCTGCTGCCTTGATCACGGGTAAAGTGAAATTGTTGACCACAGCCAGAAGAAGAGCCGTTATAAGGCATATTGCCGTTAAAACATATACATTCGGAAGAGCTTTTTTCATTTTACTTCACCTCCGAAAGGTTTTTTCGCCGTCCATTTGTCAATGTAAGGCGTAATGAGATTCATGAGCAGGATCGCGAAGGAAACACCTTCGGGAAGGTTTCCGTAGAAACGGATCAGCACAGTGATGATACCGGCTCCGATACCGAAGATGGCTTTGCCCCAAGGTCTGTAAGGTGTTGTGGCATAGTCTGTTGCCATAAAGATCGCACCGATGAAAAGTCCGCCTGCCATAGTGTAAGCGAGGGCGAGAATGAAGTCGCCGGTAATGATCCAGGACAGTACAAACACCGTGCAGATATATGCAACGGGTGTATGCCATGTGATGACCTTCCTGACGAGAAGATATATGCCTCCGATGATAAGAGCGAGGGTGCAGGACTCGCCGATGGCACCGCCGCGGGTTCCGAGAAAGAGAGGCAGCAGGTCATATGTTCCGCCGGCCTCCAGGATCGCGAGAGGGGTTGCGGAGGAAACCGTATCAGCCACGGGGAAAGCGGCCTTGGCCATGGAACCGAAGGAAACGGCCATGAGAAGACGTCCCGTAATGGCGGGGTTTGCGAAGTTCTGTCCGATACCGCCGAACACGCCCTTAACGATAACGATGGCGAAAACGGAGCCGATGGCTACCTGCCACAAAGGCATGTTGGCGTGAACCGTGAGAGCGAGCAGAAGGCCCGTAACAACAGCGCTAAGGTCGCCAACGGTCTGTTCTTTCTTTGCCAGCTTGTTGAAGATCATTTCGGAAAGAAAAGCAAATCCGATGGCAGTGGCAAGGACCGCAAGGGACCTTATCCCATAGATGATCACACCTGCGATGGTGGTGGGCATCAGGGCTATGATGACGTCAAGCATAATGCTCTGAGTCGTTGTTTTTGAATGAAAATGAGGTGATACCGATATAAAAAGTCTGTTCATGCCTTGGGTGCCTCCTTTGCCGCTTCAGCTGCTTTGGCAGCCTCTTTTTCAGCCGCCAGCTGCTTCTGCTTCGCCTGATAAGCTCGAACTTTCGCCTTGGAAAGCTTGTTGATCTCAACAAGAGGACGCTTGGCCGGGCATATAAAGGAGCAACAGCCGCACTCTACGCAGAGGTCTACTCTGAGTCGTGCCAGCTCTTCCACATCGTCACGCTCGAACGCGCGGGCAATGGCGAAGGTGGTAAGGTTCATGGGACAGTGTGTGGCGCACTTGCCGCAATGTATGCACTGGGTTGCCTTGGGCTGTGAAGCTTCCGGAAGGCTCATGGCAGTGATGGCATTGGTGTTTTTAAGCACGGGAGCTGTGGGATCGGGAGTGGAAATGCCCATCATAGGACCGCCGAAGAGGATCTTGTAAATGTCATCCTCGTTTACTCCGCAGAAGTCCAGCACATCCTTGACGCCGGTTCCGATGGGAACGATCACGTTCTTGGGCTCCTTGACTGCCGTACCGTCCACAGTCACGCACTTTTCAATGAGGGGCATGCCCGTGCGGATGTATCTTGCAATGGCTGCCATGGTGGTAACGTTACAAACCACAGAGCCCACATCGATGGGAAGCTTGCCTGCGGGAACTGTCTTTCCGGTGGTATTTCTGATGATGACTTTCTCCGCACCCTGAGGGTAGAGACCGGGCAGCGACATTACGGTAACGGCACTGTCGTTTGCGAAAACTTCCTTCATCTTCTTGATGGCTTCCGGTTTATTGCTCTCTATTCCTATTATAACCTTCTTGACGTTCAGATATTTCTCGAAAAGCTCCACGCCTTCCTTAACATCTTCCGCATCGTCGATCATGGTCCTTGTATCGCTTGTGATATAGGGTTCACACTCCGCAGCGTTGATGATGAGCTCCTGTATGCGGGATGTGTCCTTTACATCCAGCTTTACCGCCGTAGGGAAACCTGCGCCTCCCAGACCTACGATACCGCTGTTTCTCACCGCATCTATAAATGAAGCATAGTCATTTACCACAGGGGGAGCGATGGACTCGTCCACGGTCATGAGGCCGTCGGACTTGATGAAGATTGCCTGAACGAAGCTTCCTCCTGCTGTGAGTATGGTGTCTATCTTGGTTACATCACCCGAGATACTTGAGTAAATGGGTGACGAAACAAATCCTGAACTTTCGGCAACCAGTGTACCCACGTTTACGTGGTCTTTAGGCTTGACCACCGGGTTTGCGGGCTTTCCGATGTGCATAGATGTTGGCAATATCACAGCATCGGGAGCGGGCATACGTACAGCGGGCGATCCTGCCGTATTCTTGTTATGCGGAACGTGAACTCCGCTTTTTCCGGTTGAAAACATAATTACCTCCCAACTAATCTTAGGGCAATAAATGCCCAATCACAGTTACTATATTGTAAAATTTACTCAAAGTCAATAAATGATATCCATTTAACAAATGACACCTGGGGACGGGGTTAGAGGTTCACTTTTTGAGCCTTTGGGGACGGGGTTGGTGGTTCACTTTTTGACCCTTTGGGGACGGGGTTGGTGGTTCACTTTTTGAGCCTTTGGGGACGGGGT